>Ga0182742_1000073_pt1 | contig 205040 bp, 202 predicted proteins | sample eDN5th37CBELigMG_FD_128880 | JGI IMG/M metagenome (GOLD analysis project Ga0182742, IMG submission 128880) | Enriched Miracle-Growth compost microbial communities from Emeryville, California, USA - eDNA 5th pass 37_C BE-Lig MG (version 2)... ... | reverse complement strand
TTTAGATCATTATCTAAAAGTACACACTGTAATATAAATTGAACCGCCGTATACGGAACCGTACGTACGGTGGTGTGAGAGGGGCGAAAATAATTAGATTATTTTCCCTCTACTCGATTTTTTACCTTCTATTGTTTAAGACAATTCTTTCTTAAACTTCCCCTTTTTCTATGATTTTAACCTCTCGACAAAAATTCTGATAATCTATCAAAAATACTTACTGTTTCTCGGCAGTAAATGACAGACTTCCTATTGGATTGGATTTATACTAGTTCCAACAGGTGCTCATCTATTGATCTACTATAAACTGGGATAGGTAATAGGAGGGATTCGTATGACACGAGGGGAAGGAGTAGCAGATGTCTGTTTATTTAGACGTAATTTGGCTTTTAAACTTTTCCTTTGATTTACTTCTACTTGTTCTAACAGCGATCGTGTTAAAAAGGAAAACAAATAAATTACGAATGGTTTTGGCAGCTCTTATTGGATCAAGTATTGTAATCATGATGTTTACTCCCTTAGCTTTTCTTGCGAATCATCCATTAGGGAAGATGTTTATTTCCGTTTTAATGGTTTTGACAGCTTTTGGTTTTAAAAGATTCCGTTTCTTCTTCCAAGGACTGCTTACCTTTTATTTTGTAACCTTTTTGGTTGGCGGTGGAATGATTGGAATACATTATTTTTTACAGCAGGAAATGACATATTTAGAAGGGGTTTTAATGACAAATTCGACTGGTTTTGGTCACCCAATTAGCTGGTTATTTGTTCTAATTGGTTTTCCTGTATTATGGTTGTTTGCTAGAAATAGCATAGAAGGAATTGAAACTAAGAAAATCCATTATGACCAGTTAGTAAAGGTACAGATTACTGTGGATAATATACAGTTTTCATTGAAAGGACTTATTGATAGCGGAAACCAACTCTTTGATCCTATTACAAGAAGTCCTGTCATGATTATCGATACGCTAAAAGTACAGGAATTTCTTCCAAAGCTTCTAGTTCATCAAGCTATCCAGGAGGATGTAATGAAAGCAATGAGTGAACAAAAAGAAGCTCATGCTTGGGAACATAGGGTTCGTATTATCCCTTATCGCGTAGTTGGAAGTGAGCATCAATTTCTCTTAGGCTTTAAACCTGATGAAGTTTGTATCGAAACCCAAAATGAAACCTTAAAGGTTCAAAAAACAATTATTGGTCTAAACCGAACAACATTATCCTCTGAAGATGCTTATGAATGCATTGTTCATCCGAAAATGCTTCAGGGACCATCGATTCAGCAAGTATCTTAGTGATGTTACTTCTATCATACTCTGTAAAGAACCATTTAGTACGGCAGAGTATATTTCTTTTGAAAATTATTTAGTAAATGTTATGTAATAATGGTGTATTAATTATGATTTGAGGGGGAGGAAAATGAAGAAATTAAAATTACATCTTACTTACCTATGGTATAAGCTATTAATAAAACTCGGTATTAAATCTGATGAGGTATACTACATAGGAGGTAGTGAAGCATTACCGCCACCTCTCTCGAAAGAAGAGGAAGAAGTACTATTGCAAAAGCTGCCATCTGGTGACCAGGCGGCAAGATCAATTTTAATTGAGAGAAATCTTAGACTTGTAGTGTATATCGCTAGGAAATTTGAGAATACAGGAATTAATATTGAGGATTTAATTAGTATAGGTACAATTGGATTAATTAAAGCTGTTAATACATTTAATCCAGAGAAGAAAATTAAACTTGCTACATATGCATCCCGCTGTATCGAAAATGAAATTTTAATGTATTTACGGAGGAACAACAAACTACGTTCTGAGGTGTCTTTTGATGAACCGCTGAACATTGACTGGGATGGAAATGAATTATTATTGTCTGATGTATTAGGAACAGAAGATGATATTATTACAAAGGATTTGGAAGCAAATGTAGATAGAAAATTGCTTTTAAAAGCTCTTCAGCAATTAAATGATCGAGAAAAGCAAATTATGGAGCTTCGATTTGGGTTACAGGGTGGAGAAGAGAAAACCCAAAAGGATGTTGCAGATATGCTTGGAATTTCCCAATCCTATATTTCAAGACTTGAAAAAAGAATTATTAAAAGATTGCAAAAAGAATTTAATAAAATGGTGTAAAAATTTTTTTTACCTTAAACAAAGCCTAATATATCAATAAAGATGAGGATATCTGCTTCAAGTGACCTATATAGCTTGTGCATATTTTTTCCTGTCGAGGAGATACTTAACTCTGTACAGCAACTCCTGTTAGGAGGGAAAAATGTGACAAGAAATAAAGTCGAAATTTGTGGAGTAGATACCTCAAAACTTCCAGTTCTTAAGAATGAGAAAATGAGAGAACTATTTAAGCAAATGCAAAACGGAGACTTATCAGCAAGAGAAGAGCTGGTAAATGGCAACTTAAGATTGGTACTTAGTGTAATCCAGCGATTTAACAACAGAGGAGAGTTTGTTGACGATTTGTTTCAAGTTGGCTGTATAGGATTAATGAAATCCATCGATAATTTTGACTTAGGCCAGAATGTCAAATTTTCAACATATGCTGTACCAATGATTATCGGAGAAATCCGTAGATACTTAAGAGACAATAACCCAATCCGGGTATCCCGCTCACTTCGAGACATTGCTTATAAGGCACTTCAGGTAAGAGAACGTCTCATGAGTGAAACATCTAGGGAACCTACTGCAGAGGAAATATCAAAAGAGCTTGATGTGCCTCATGAGGAGATTGTGTTCGCACTTGATGCTATCCAGGACCCGGTATCACTGTTTGAACCAATCTATAATGATGGTGGAGATCCGATCTTTGTTATGGATCAGTTAAGTGATGAAAAGAATCGCGATATTCAATGGATTGAGGAATTAGCTTTAAAAGAAGGCATGAGACGACTAAATAGTCGGGAAAAGCTAATTTTAAGAAAACGCTTCTTCCAAGGTAAAACTCAAATGGAAGTTGCCGAAGAAATCGGAATATCCCAAGCACAAGTGTCAAGGCTTGAAAAAGCTGCAATCAAACAAATGAATAAAAATATTCAAAACTAAGGCTGCTCATTATGAGGAGCCTTTTTCCTTTTATCCCACTTTAACGGCAGTAAAACTCCACTTTAGATAAAAAATATATTATAAAATACAAGAAATAATTTACTTGGTTTTGAATAGTTCGTACCCTAACTGACATAGATATGTATGAGGGGAGTTAGTGAATTGTGACGACCGATGAAGGACATTGGAGGGAAGCTTATGTATATTTCTGAGTTCCAAACAAAAGATGTTGTCAACGTTTCGGATGGAAAAAAATTGGGGAATATTGGAGATTTCGATATTAATGTTACAACAGGTAAGATACAAGCTATTATAATAAATGGGAATGGGAGAATGCTGGGTTTTTTTGGGAAAGAAGAAGAATTTATCATTCCCTGGAGAAATATAGTTAAAATTGGAGAAGACGTCATTTTAGTTAGAATGAATCGACAAAATGAGATACAAGATGAATAATTTCTCACTCAATACTAAACGTAGTGGGGAAAATGTGGTAAAATAAAGAGTAATAGTATACATTAAATGTCGAAAATAAGGGTTGAACATTTATGAAAACGAATGTTTTTGAGCAAATAGACAATACCCATCTAACTTTAACAGATTGGAATAGGCTAATAAAGGGTCTGACTGTTGGCTTTTCTACAAAATCTGGTGGTGTAAGTACTGGGGAATTTACATCTCTAAATCTTGGCCTCCATGTACAAGATCAGCCGGAAGATGTTAGTGAAAATCGAGAAGTTCTCGCGAAGTCACTTTCGTTTCCAATAAGTAGATGGGTCTTTGCTGAACAAGTTCATTCAAACAGGATAGTGAAGGTGAACAAATCCAGTTGTGGGAAGGGAAGACTCAGTTACGAAGATGGATTAGCAGCTTGTGATGGCGTCTATACTACTGAAAAAGGAGTTATGCTCTCCCTTTGTTTTGCAGATTGTGTTCCTTTGTACTTTATTGCTCCAAAACACTCTCTTATAGGGTTAGCACATGCAGGCTGGAAAGGGACGGTAAAAGATATAGCTGGAGAAATGGTGAGAAAGTGGCGGTTAAATGAAGGTATAGATACAGACGATATTTATGTTGCCATAGGCCCTTCAATAGGAGATTGCTGCTATGTCGTTGATGATCATGTTATATCATCAATTGATAAAAGGGTATTAGATTATAAACCATTACCATATAAACCATTGGCTAATGGAAAATATCAACTAGATTTAAAGCTTCTTAATGAATATTACTTAAGAAATGCAGGCATTCTCAAAAAAAACGTATTAGTTTCAGACCTTTGTACAAGCTGTGAGAAAGAATTGTTTTTTTCACATCGTAGAGATAATGGGAAAACAGGTAGAATGCTTAGTTTTATTGGAATAAATGAGGAGGTTACCCTCTAACAAATGAACATTCAGGATAATTACAAAGCTATTCAGCATACAATACAAACTACCTGTCAACGAGTTGGCAGAAATCCAGATCAAATAAATGTCATAGCCGTAACAAAATATGTAAGTGTTCATCGTGCGAAGGCAGCTCTTGAAGCTGGTGTCCGTCATCTAGGTGAAAACCGGGATGATGGACTGAATGAAAAGGTAAAAGAACTGGGAAACGATCCAATCTGGCATTTTATTGGTTCACTACAAACACGAAAAGTGAAAAACATCATTGATAAAGTTGATTTCATTCATTCTCTTGACAGATTGTCATTAGCGAAGGAGATTAATAAAAGATCTTCCAAGCCAATGAAATGTTTTGTACAAGTTAATGCTTCTGGAGAAGAGTCAAAACATGGCTGTTCACCTGAGGAACTTGTTGCTTTTATTCAGCAGTTAACTGATTATCAACATATTCAAGTAGTTGGCCTAATGACTATGGCACCAAACACAGAAGATAAAGAAGTGATAAGAAATTGCTTTAAAAAAGTAAGAAAACTTCAACATGATGTACAGGCTCTACAATTACCATCAGCACCTTGTAACGAGTTATCAATGGGAATGTCAAATGATTATGAGATAGCGATTGAGGAAGGTGCGACATATATAAGAATTGGTACGTCACTTGTTGGAAACGAAACTGGAGGTGTATAATATGTCAATAAAAAATAGATTTAAAAGCTTTTTTGCCTTAGATGACGAAGAATATGAATATGAGGAACCTGAAACGAAAGAATCGCAATATGAGGCTCCACAGCCACAGGCTTTTCAAAATAAAACGCCACAATCACCTAAACAAAATGTTGTAAGTTTGCAAAGTGTTCAGAAATCGTCTAAAGTTGTTTTAAGTGAGCCTAGGGTGTATGCAGAAGCACAGGAAATTGCAGATCAATTAAAAAATCGTCGTGCTGTGGTTGTTAATCTACAAAGCATACAAAGAGATCAAGCAAAACGGATAGTGGATTTTCTGAGTGGTACTGTTTATGCAATAGGCGGGGATATTCAACGAATTGGCACCGATATCTTTTTATGCACCCCTGATAATGTGGATGTATCGGGAGCAATATCTGAATTAGTATCAGAAGATGATCATCAAAGGTGGTAGGCAAACATGAGTATATTGTTAAGTTTAATTAACACTCTAATCACGTTTTACTCGTATGCGCTTATCGTATACATATTATTATCGTGGTTTCCTGGAGCTAGAGAATCAGGTTTTGGCCAATTCTTGTCTAAAATCTGTGAACCGTATTTAGAGCCATTCCGAAAAATTATTCCTCCATTAGGAATGATTGATATTTCACCAATTGTCGCAATCTTAGCTTTACGTTTTGCTCAATATGGGGTTTCTTCAATATTTAGAATGATTGGCTAGGGACTATTAGTATAGTCCCTCTTTTTTATCGTATTGGAATAATGATAAAATTCCTGAACTGCGGTTAGACCAAGGGATCAAACTAATTTTCATATTTATGTGAAACTTTTTATATACGGAGTTGAATTATGAATCAAATTTATCAACATTTTCGACATGAAGAACGACAATTTATTGATCAAGTTGTAGAGTGGAAGGAAAACGTTCTAAATCAATACAGTCCAAAATTAACAGATTTTTTAGATCCTCGTGAGCAGGAAATCGTCTCATCTGTTATAGGAGAACATTTAGATGTGAAGGTATCCTTTTCAGGTGGTGTTGAGGATACAGAAAGAAAGCGTGCTCTACTCTATCCTGATTATTATCAAGTAGCAGAGGAAGATTTTAAACTAGCTTTGTTTGAAGTTCAATATGCCTCTAAATTTATCACCTTGCAGCATAGGCAAGTATTAGGATCTTTAATGAGCCTTGGATTAAAACGCAGTAAGTTTGGCGACATTCGTTTTCATAATGATACAGTTCAATTTATTTGTGCAACCGAAATCTCTGAGTATCTTAGTGCGAATTTTAAAGAGATTGGCCGTGCAAAAATATCATTGAAAGAAATTGATTCTTATCAATTCATTCCTAATAAAGAAGAGGTACAAGAAATGGTCTCGACTGTTTCTTCGTTACGACTAGATGTGGTAGGAGCAGCTATTTATAATTTATCAAGACAAAAAATTCAACCTTTGATCACCAATGGCTATGTAAAAGTAAATTGGAAAGTCGTAGATTCAGCTTCGTTTGAATGTCAAGAAGGAGATACTTTATCAGTACGAGGATATGGAAGAAGTAAATTGACTTCCATTGAAGGAAGAACGAAAAAGGATCGAGTCAGGATTATCGTTAGTAAACAAAAATAAAGTGTTTGTGCTATCATATAATAAAATAATTTAAAGAAATAGCAGGATTTTCAACAAACATGTCGAAATATGATTTATAATGTTGTCAAGGATTAACTATTTCACTACATATTGGAGGTGGCATCCATGCCTTTAACACCTTTAGACATCCATAATAAGGAATTTAATAAAGGGTTTCGTGGATATGATGAGGATGAAGTAAATGAGTTTTTAGATCAAGTCATAAAAGATTATGAGATGATTATCCGCGAAAAGAAAGAACTAGAGTCTCGTGTAACGGAATTAAATGAAAAATTAGGTCACTTTACCAATATTGAAGAGACATTGAATAAATCAATTGTGATCGCTCAAGAAGCAGCAGAAGAAGTGAAGCGAAACGCTCAAAAAGAATCAAAGCTTATCATTAAAGAAGCTGAGAAAAATGCTGACCGTATTATTAATGAATCATTATCAAAATCAAGAAAAATCGCGATGGAGATTGAAGAACTTAAAAAGCAATCTAAAGTATTTAGAACTCGTTTCCAAATGTTGATTGAAGCTCAACTTGATCTTCTTAAAAATGACGATTGGGATCATTTATTAGAGTATGAAGTTGAACCTGTATTTGGAGAAGTCGAGGAAACAAAAAGCTAAACTTGACTTTTTGTTTTTTTATCGCATATAATACGGAAACGTAGATATTTTTTGAAAACTCATAACACAAAAGTTAAACGGTGAAAGGGACAGTAGTCTTTTAACAACCTTATTTAAGCGAATCGGGGATGGTGGAAGCTCGACATAAGGGTAAAAGATGAAAATCACCCTGGAGTTCCATGCTGAACATATATAATAAGTAAGCTATGGCGATACATTCACGTTACGAATGATGGAGTGGATTAAATATTATATTTAATCTAATAGGGTGGTACCGCGAGATAACCTTCTCGTCCCTTGTAGGGATGAGAAGGTTTTTTGTGTTTTCATGAGGTTGGAATCAATCTTATGAGATAGAAAGCAGAAAATAGCTAAATAAAGATGAATGAATTTGGAGGAATACTAATGGATTACAAAGATACCCTTTTGATGCCAAAGACAGATTTTCCAATGAGAGGAAATTTGCCTAAAAGAGAGCCATTAATCCAAGAAAAATGGGAAGAAATGAAGATTTATGAAAAGGTACAGGAACGAACAAAAGATCGTCCTCTTTTCGTTTTACATGATGGCCCTCCATATGCCAATGGTGACATTCATATGGGTCATGCTTTAAACAAAATCTTAAAAGACTTTATTGTACGTTTTAAATCTATGAGTGGATATTGTGCTCCTTATGTACCTGGTTGGGATACACATGGTTTACCAATTGAAACAGCATTAACAAAAAACAAAAAAGTTAAAAGAAAAGAAATGTCTGTAGCTGAGTTCCGCAAACTTTGTGAAGAGTATGCATGGGAGCAAATCAATGGTCAACGTGAGCAATTTAAACGACTTGGTGTTCGTGGTGATTGGGAAAATCCTTATGTGACACTTAAGCCGGAATATGAAGCACAACAAATTAAAGTGTTTGGTGAAATGGCGAAAAAAGGGTATATCTATAAAGGGTTAAAACCTGTATATTGGTCTCCATCAAGTGAATCAGCTCTTGCTGAAGCAGAGATTGAATATGCTAACAAACGCTCGCCATCCATTTATGCAGCATTTCCTGTAAAAGATGGTAAAGATGTTCTTTCAAATGATGTGAAAATTGTCATTTGGACAACAACACCATGGACAATGCCAGCTAATTTAGGTATTTCAGTTCACCCTGAACTAGAATATAGTGTAATTACAGTAGATGGTGAAAAATATCTAGTTGCATCAGACTTAGTAGAATCTGTTGCTTCAACGATTGGTTGGGAAGATTATGAAGTTGCTCAAACAGTAAAAGGATCCCAACTTGATCGTGTTGTAGCCAAACACCCAATTTACGATCGTGATTCATTAGTAATGCTTGGAGAGCATGTAACAAGTGAAGGTGGAACTGGTTGTGTTCATACAGCACCTGGTCATGGGGAAGATGACTTTGTTGTGGGGCAACAATATAACTTAGATGTATTATGTCCTGTGGATGAAAAAGGATATATGACAAAGGATGCACCAGGCTTTGAGGGACTATTCTATGATGAAGCAAATAAACCAATCACAGAAAAGCTTCAAGAAGTTGGAGCATTATTAAAGCTTCAATTTATTACACACTCTTATCCACATGATTGGAGAACGAAAAAGCCAACTATTTTCCGTGCAACAGCACAATGGTTTGCTTCTATAAAAGATTTCCGTGATGATTTATTGAAAGCTGTAAATGAAACAAAATGGGTGCCTGCATGGGGTGAGACGCGCCTTTATAATATGGTTCGCGATCGTGGAGATTGGTGTATTTCCCGTCAACGTGCTTGGGGTGTACCGATTCCTGTATTTTATGCTGAAAATGGTGAACCAATTATTACAGATGAAACGATTGAGCATGTGTCCAACTTGTTCAGAGACAATGGATCTAATATTTGGTTTGAGCGTGAAGCAAAGGATCTTTTACCAGAAGGATTTACACATGAAGGCAGCCCGAACGGTAAATTTACAAAAGAAAATGATATTATGGATGTTTGGTTTGACTCAGGTTCATCACATCAAGCAGTTTTATACGAAAGAGATGACCTCCAAAGACCTGCAGATTTATATTTAGAAGGTTCTGATCAATATCGAGGGTGGTTTAACTCATCTTTATCAACTGCTGTAGCTGTTACTGGAAAAGCGCCATACAAAGGTGTTCTAAGTCATGGTTTTGCTCTTGATGGAGAAGGTCGTAAAATGAGTAAATCATTAGGTAATACAGTAGTTCCTGCTAAAGTTATGAACCAACTCGGTGGAGATATTCTTCGTTTATGGGTAGCTTCTGTTGATTATCAGGCAGATGTCCGTGTTTCTGATGCAATTCTTAAACAAGTTGCTGAAGTATACAGAAAAATTCGTAACACATTCCGTTTTTTATTAGGAAACTTAAGTGATTTTAATCCTACTACAGATTCAGTAAGCTTGGAAAATTTGCGTGATGTTGACCGTTACATGCTTGTAAAGCTTAATAAGCTAACGAAACGAGTTAGAGAAGCTTATGATCAATATGAGTTTGCAGCAATTTATCATGCGGTTCACAATTTCTGTACAATTGAATTAAGCTCTTTCTACCTGGATTTTGCAAAAGACGTACTATATATTGAATCAAAAGAAAACCAAGAGCGTCGTGCGATTCAAACGGTACTTTATGAAACATTACTTTCACTAGTTAAATTAGTAACACCAATTCTACCTCATACAGCTGATGAAGTTTGGGAACAAATTGACTCTGTTAAAGAAGTGAGTGTTCAACTTGTTGATATGCCTGAAGTAAAAGAGTATGACCAGGCAGATGAACTAGAAAAGAAATGGGATTCATTTATGTCCCTACGTGATGATGTGTTAAAAGCATTAGAAGTAGCACGTAATGAAAAAGTTATTGGAAAATCGTTAACAGCAAGTATTTTTCTATATCCAAATGCAGATGCAAAAGCATTACTTGATTCTGTAGAAGAGGATTTAAAACAATTATTTATTGTTTCCGGGTTTGAAATTGCCGGAGAATATGCTGTTGCTCCCGAACATGCACAAACGTTTGATACTGTTAAGATCGTTATTTCACAAGCTGAAGGTGAAACATGTGAACGTTGCTGGATCGTAACTCCTGAAGTTGGTCAAGTTGAAGAGCACCCAACATTATGCCCACGATGTGCATCAATTGTTAAAGAACATTATTAATGTTAAAAGCCATGTCCATTTTAGGATATGGCTTTTTTTTGTAATAAAGAAGTACATGCCCATTTTTTTACAAAAGTGTTTGGTGCAAATGAAAGAAGGGTAATAAATACATATCTAAACAATGAGTTTGCCGAAAATCAAAGTTAACAGCCTTTACATGCACAGGAAAATTCTTATCAGGGTGAGTCAAGATACTTTCGGGCAAAACTATATTAACATCATGAGAAGGATAAGGAGTTGTCCATCTTGAATAAATTTTCTGGTATTCGCTATGAATTACAAGTGATGAAAGAAGAACTGCGAGCACGTTTATTTGATCACAGTTTGTTTGAAATGACTTGTGATGATCATCAAGTTAAAAGCCATACATTGATGCATCATATAAAAGAGGAACTTCAAGATGTAGAACGTGCCTTAATGAAAATTGATAAAGGGCTTTACGGGTATTGTGAAGAAACCGGTGAAGAAATACCTTTTGAAAAATTAAGGATACTCCCAACAGCCAGAACAAAATACGATTTCTTTTTCCAGGAACTATTTGAAAGAAAATCCCTTCCCCAACACGACTATACTCATGAAGGAACATATATCACAGGCAGCGATTTTTAATTGAAAGCTCAAATTACTTTATCGATGGTAAGTAATTTGGGCTTTTATTGCAAAAAACAGAACTTTTACTACTTCTTTAGCTTTCTTTTTTATTATGGTACAATTCATAAGGATAAACCTTGTACAAATAGAACATAGAAAGTTGGGGAGAATGTGTATTATTACATAATTGCCGGTTTAATTATCATTATTGACCAACTAACAAAATGGTTGATTGTGAAGAATATGGAAATTGGTGATCATATTCCTGTTATTGAAAATTTCTTTTATATCACATCCCATCGTAATAGGGGAGCAGCCTGGGGGATACTTCAAGGACAAATGTGGTTTTTCTACATTATCACAGCAATCGTCATTGTAGGATTAATCTATTATATCCAAAAACATACGAAGGAAAATAAGGTCATGGGTGTTGCGTTAGGATTTATGCTGGGTGGAGCAATTGGTAATTTCATTGACCGTTTATTTCGTAAAGAAGTTGTCGATTTTATAAATACATATATCTTTTCATATGACTTCCCAATTTTTAATATAGCCGATTCTGCTTTATGTATTGGAGTTGGATTATTATTTATCCATATGTTGTTTTTTGAAGGGAAAAAGAAGGAGCAAGCTTAATGAACATCGTTGAAATACAAGTAAGTGAAGAGTATAAAAATGAACGTATTGATAAGTTTTTATCAACAGTAAATAATGAATGGTCTAGAACTCAAGTACAGCTTTGGATTAAAGACGGATTAGTAAAAGTAAATGACCGATTAATAAAAACGAACTATAAATGCCAAGTGGATGATAACATAGTAGTTGAAATTCCAGAACCAGAAGCACTAGATGTTGTTGCAGAAGAAATGGATTTGGATATTTATTATGAGGATCAGGATGTGTTAGTGGTCAATAAGCCGAAGGGGATGGTTGTTCATCCTGCGCCGGGTCATATGAGTGGTACGCTAGTGAATGGTTTAATGGCTCATTGCAAAGATCTCTCTGGAATTAATGGTGTATTAAGACCTGGCATTGTTCATAGAATTGATAAAGACACATCCGGATTACTTATGGTGGCCAAAAATGATCTGGCACATGAATCTTTAGTGCAACAACTTGTAGATAAAACGGTTACTCGCCGATATAAAGCACTTGTACATGGAAACATTCAGCATGATCATGGAACAATTAACGCCCCAATTGGCCGTGATAAAGTTGACCGCCAGAGTATGACTGTTACCAATGTTAGCAGTAAAGAAGCTGTCACTCATTTTCACGTATTAGAACGATTTGAACAATATACATTTGTTGAGTGTCAACTTGAAACAGGTAGAACACATCAAATTCGTGTTCATATGAAATACATCGGATATCCACTTGTAGGTGATCCGAAATATGGGCCTAAAAAGACGTTGCCGATTAATGGACAGGCACTTCATGCAGGAATCCTTGGGTTTGAGCATCCGAGAACAAAGGAATACCTTGAGTTTGAAGCACCCTTACCAGCAGAGTTTTTAAAAGTTTTGGACCAGATTAAAAATAATCGTTGACACATTTCTACATGTTTGTCATAATGTAAATAACTTAAGAAGGACCTTTAACACAGTCCCGTGAGGCTGAGAAGGAAAACGGATAAGACATCAAAGTCTTTTGACTTAGGATGATTATGTCTTCGTTGACCCTCTCACTGTAAACGGTGGGAGGGTTTTTCGTTTTCAGAGGTTTTAAAACGAAAGGAGAATGATGATGTCTCAAAAAGCAGTTTTATTAGACGAACAAGCAATCCGCAGAGCGTTAACAAGAATTGCTCACGAAATTATCGAGAGAAATAAGGGGATTGAAGATAGCATCTTAGTAGGTATTAAAACAAGAGGCATTTACCTTGCAAATAGACTTGCAGAACGAATCGAGCAGATAGAGGGGAATAAGATTGCCATTGGCGAATTAGATATCACTCTTTATCGAGATGATCTGTCAAAAAAAACAGAGGATCAAGAACCGCTTGTAAAGGGATCAAACATTCCGGTTGATGTAACAAACCAAAAAGTTATCTTAGTTGACGATGTTTTATATACAGGCAGAACAGTAAGAGCAGCTATGGATGCACTGGTGGACATTGGCAGACCTGCAAATATTCAACTAGCTGTATTAGTGGATAGAGGGCATCGTGAATTACCAATACGTGCGGATTATGTTGGAAAGAACATCCCGACATCAAGCTCTGAAAAAATCGTTGTCGAATTAAAAGAAGCTGATCAGCATGATCAGGTTACAATACATGAAAATGAATAAGTATACCCTTTAAAGATTTGTCCAGAGAGACAGCAAAGGGGACATAAAGATGTAGTCAACATAAGACTGCTTATCTTTTTGTACCTCTTTGCCCAAAAAGCAAAGAGGTTTTTTGTTTAATGACAATCATTTCTTTCAAACATACATGCTAACAAAGATAGAAATAACATCGGAGGTTTAATAGATGAAAGAAGATCAAATCGTTTTAGACGTAAAAGATACGCCAAAACCAGTAACGTGGCTTGCACTTAGTTTTCAACATTTATTCGCAATGTTTGGTGCGACAATCCTTGTACCTTTTCTAGTTGAATTAGACCCGGCTGTAGCTCTAATTTCAAGCGGACTCGGCACAATCGCCTTTTTATTAATTACTAAAGGCCAAGTACCAGCATATCTCGGGTCATCATTTGCGTTTATAACACCAATTATTGTTGCAAAAGCATCGGCTGGTATAGGTGCGGCCATGGTTGGGAGTTTCCTAGCAGGGTTAGTTTATGGAATAATCGCCTTGCTTATTAAAGGAACTGGCCATAAATGGATTATGAAAATTCTTCCACCCGTTGTTGTCGGCCCGGTTATTATCGTTATCGGATTAGGTTTAGCTGGTACAGCAGTTGGAATGGCAACAAATGATCCTGCTGGTGAATATAGCTTAAAATATTTCTCAGCCGCATTAATCACATTATTAATTACCATCTTGTGTTCAATTTTTCTAAAAGGTTTTTTTAACCTAATACCAGTGTTAATTGGAATTGTTGGGGGTTATATCTATTCTCTAGCAATTGGCATTATAGATTATACAAGTGTTATTCAAGCAAAATGGTTACAAGTACCGAACTTTGTTCTCCCGTTTGTTGATTATACACCATCAATATCTCTGGACATTGTCCTGTTGATGGTACCAGTTGTTGTTGTAACAATATCAGAACATATCGGTCATCAGTTAGTTTTAGGTAAGGTTGTAGGTAGAGATTATATTGAAAAACCAGGCTTACATCGTTCATTATTAGGTGATGGTGTAGCAACAATGATCGCGTCACTTATCGGCGGTCCTCCAAACACAACATACGGGGAAAACATCGGAGTCTTAGCCATTACAAGAGTTTATAGTATCTTTGTTATTGCGGGTGCTGCAGTACTAGCGATCATCTTCGGATTTATAGGAAAGATTTCAGCGTTAATAAGTTCAATCCCTTCTCCAGTTATGGGTGGTGTATCAATCTTATTATTCGGGATTATCGCTTCTTCAGGATTACGAATGATGATTGACAGCAAATTAGATCTTGGAAACAAAAGAAATCTCATTATTGCTTCTGTAATCTTAGTCATAGGAATAGGTGAAGCAACATTGAAAATAGGTAATTTAGACTTGCATGGTATGGCATTAGCAGCCCTTATTGGAATCGTATTGAACTTAGTTCTGCCAGCTGATAAAGATGAAACAATAAATAAAGAAACAGCATAAGAGAATGACTTAGATCTTTTAAAGAATAGTCCAGAGAGGCTTAAAAGGGTGTAAGGCAAACAAAGGTATACTATACCTTCATTTGCTCTACCTTCAAACACCCTGAAAAAATCAGGGTGTTTTTTCTATAAGAAATTGAAAAATAAATAAGATTATAGGAGTGGTTGGGCATGTCAAACATATTAACGATGAACCAGCTTACGAATGAGGAAATTCACTCAATCTTAAACGATGCAGAACAATATAAATTAGGGAATGGTTGGAGGCCGTCAGATACAGTTTTTGTCTCAAACTTATTTTTTGAGCCAAGTACTCGAACAAGGTTCAGCTTTGAAGTAGCAGAAAAGAAAATGGGACTTCAAGTGCTGAATTTTAATTCAGAGCATTCAAGTGTTCAAAAAGGTGAATCCTTGTATGATACTGTTAAAACTCTAGAATCCATTGGTGCGAATGCCGTGGTAATTAGACATCAGCAAGATCACTTTTTTGAGAATTTGATTGATAAAGTATCAATTCCAATTATAAATGCAGGAGACGGCTGTGGTCATCATCCAACCCAATCATTATTAGATCTACTTACAATAAAGCAAGAATTTGGTCATTTTGAAGGTTTGACAGTATCAATACATGGCGATATAAGACATAGCCGTGTTGCAAGATCTAATGCAGAAGTTTTGACAAGATTGGGAGCAAAGGTTCTTTTCTCCGGTCCAAGTAAATGGCAAGATTCAACAAACACCTATGGTGAATATGTGGATGTTCATACTGCAATCCAAGAATCAGATGTTGTCATGCTTCTAAGAATTCAGCATGAAAGACATGAAGAAAAAGATCAAGCAAAAGATTACTTGTATGAATTTGGATTAACAAAAGAAAGAGAAAAACTTATGAAGAAGCATGCGATCATCATGCACCCAGCACCTGTCAATCGTGGAGTTGAAATTGATGGAGATTTGATTGAGTGTGAGCGATCAAGAATCTTTAAACAAATGGAAAATGGTGTTTTCGCTAGAATGGCAGTTTTAAAGAGAGCTTTACAACAAATTGAGCAAAATCAGGAGGTAATGAAACATGTTATTTGTTCTTAAAAATGGGTTGATTTTAGATGAGCTTGGTGAGTTGAAAAAGTCTGATGTAAAGGTGGAAGACGGTAAGATTATTGAAATTGGAGAAAAACTCTCAACAGATGGTTGTGAAATCATTTCAGTTGACGGGCAATTCATTTCAGCTGGTTTTATCGACCTGCACGTCCATTTAAGAGAGCCGGGCGGTGAACACAAAGAAACAATTGCTACAGGTACACGAAGTGCTGCTAAGGGAGGATTTACAACAATCGCACCAATGCCAAATACCCGTCCTGTTCCTGATACAAAGGAGCAGATGGAGTGGTTACAAAATCGTATTAAAGAAACTGCTGTTGTTAAAGTCTTACCTTACGCATCAATTACAACGAGACAGCTTGGTGAAGAATTAACAAACTTTAAAAGTATAAAAGAAGCAGGGGCATTTGCTTTTACTGATGATGGTGTAGGGGTACAATCCGCCGGGAAAATGCTTGAAGCAATGAAACTAGCTGCACATATAGGTGCATCGATTGTTGCACACTGTGAGGAAAATACGTTAATTAATAAAGGTTCAGTGCATGAAGGTGAATTTTCTAAAAAACATGGTATTAATGGAATTCCTTCTGTGTGTGAGTCTGTTCATATCGCAAGGGATATTCTTCTTGCGGAAGCCTCAGGCTGTCACTATCATGTGTGCCATATCAGTACAAAAGAATCTGTACGGGTTGTAAGAGATGCAAAACGTGCTGGCATAAACGTAACTGCTGAAGTAACACCACATCATTTATTATTATGTGAAGACGATATACCAGGACTTGAGCCGAACTTTAAAATGAACCCTCCTCTAAGAGGAAAAGCAGATCAAGAAGCTTTAATTGAAGGGCTATTAGATGGAACAATTGATTTCATAGCAACAGATCATGCACCACACGCAGCAGAAGAAAAAGCAGAAGGTATGCAGTTAGCACCGTTTGGAATTGTCGGATTAGAAACAGCGTTTCCGTTATTATATACTCACTTCGTGTTAACAAAGAAATTCACATTAAAACAACTAGTTGATTTCTTAACGATTGAGCCTGCTAAAGCATTTGGTTTAACTGGAGGAGTACTTAAAGTTGGAGAAACAGCTGATATTACAGTAGTAGATTTAGAAAAAGAAGAATCAATTAATCCAAGTGAATTTTTATCAAAAGGAAAGAATACACCATTCACAGGCTGGGAATGTAAAGGCTGGCCAACATTAACAATCGTAGATGGAAACATTGTATGGGAAAAGGGAGGCATCACAGTATGAAAAGACAACTAATCTTAGAAGATGGAACAGTATTTTTAGGTGAAGCATTTGGAAGTGATAAAGAAAATTTTGGTGAAGTCGTATTTAATACAGGTATGACAGGTTATCAAGAGATTCTTTCAGATCCATCATACTGTGGTCAAATTGTTACACTAACATACCCTTTAATCGGAAATTACGGGATTAATAGAGATGACTTTGAAACAATTACACCATTTATCAATGGGTTTGTTGTAAAAGAATTTTGTGATTTTCCTTCAAACTGGAGAAGTGAATACTCAATTGACGAGTACTTTAAAATGAAAAATATCCCGGGGATTGCCGGAATTGACACTCGTAAGCTAACAAGAATCATTCGTATGCACGGTACATTAAAAGGCGCGATCGTTTCTGCAGATGCCAATCCCGAGGAAGTTATTAGCAGGCTAAAAGGAGCAGAACTTCCTACTAATCAAGTACAAGTGGTTTCGACTAAAACTGCCTATCCAAGCCCAGGTAGAGGACATCGTGTAGTCTTAGTTGATTTCGGGATGAAACACGGAATATTAAGAGAATTAAATAAACGTAATTGTGACATCGTAGTTGTTCCACATAATGTAACAGCAGACGAAGTATTACAGCTTAATCCTGATGGAATCATGCTTTCAAATGGTCCAGGAGATCCAAAAGATGTGCCAGAAGCAATTGAAATGATTAAAGGTATTTTAGGCAAAGTTCCATTATTCGGAATTTGCTTAGGCCATCAATTATTTGCCTTAGCATGTGGAGCGGATTCGGAAAAAATGAAATTCGGTCACCGCGGTTCCAACCATCCGGTAAAAGAATTAAGCACTGGCAAAGTAGATATTACTTCACAAAATCATGGATATACAGTTAGGGAAGATTCCATTAAGGATACAGAATTAGAAGTAACACATGTTGCTTTAAATGATGGAACAGTTGAAGGTCTAAAACATAAACAAGCACCTGCATTTACAGTGCAATACCACCCAGAGGCTTCACCAGGCCCTGAGGATTCGAACGGATTATTTGATCAATTTTTAAATCTGATGATTGAAGCTAATAAGAAAGAAGGGGTTCTATAATGCCAAAACGTACAGACATCAATAAAATTCTTGTTATCGGTTCAGGTCCGATCGTCATCGGTCAAGCAGCAGAGTTTGACTACGCTGGAACACAAGCGTGTATCGCACTAAAAGAAGAGGGATATGAAGTTGTTCTCGTTAACTCAAACCCGGCAACAATTATGACAGACACAGAAATTGCAGATAAAGTGTATATCGAGCCCCTCACAGTTGAATTTTTAAGTAACATCATTCGTAAAGAACGTCCAGATGCACTTGTTCCGACTTTAGGTGGCCAAACAGGTCTTAACCTTGCTGTAGAACTTGCTGAATCGGGTGTACTTGAAGAGTGTGGAGTAGAGATTTTAGGAACAAAGCTTTCTGCCATTAAGCAAGCAGAGGACCGTGATTTATTTAGACGTTTAATGAATGAACTAAATGAGCCAGTGCCTGAAAGTGAAATTATCCACAACTTAGATGAAGCATTTGCATTTGTGAAACAAATCGGATACCCGGTGATTGTAAGACCAGCTTACACTTTAGGTGGAACTGGTGGTGGTATTTGTGAAAATGAAGAAGAGCTTATTGAAATCGTGACAAGTGGATTAAAAAACAGCCCTGTTACACAATGTCTTCTTGAGAAGAGCATTGCAGGTTTTAAAGAAATTGAATATGAAGTTATGCGTGATTCAAATGACCATGCAATTGTCGTGTGTAATATGGAAAACTTTGATCCAGTTGGAGTTCATACTGGTGACTCAATCGTTTTTGCACCAAGTCAAACGTTAAGCGACCGCGAATATCAAATGCTACGTAATGTATCATTAAAAATTATCCGTGCTTTAAAAATCGAGGGTGGATGTAATGTTCAGCTAGCACTAGATCCGGATAGCTTTAACTACTACATTATTGAGGTTAATCCTCGTGTAAGTAGATCATCAGCGTTAGCTTCTAAAGCAACTGGTTACCCAATTGCTAAACTTGCTGCTAAAATAGCTGTTGGTTTAACTCTAGATGAAATGAAAAACCCAGTTACAGGTAGAACATATGCATGTTTTGAGCCTGCATTAGACTATATTGTTTCTAAAATCCCTCGTTGGCCATTTGATAAGTTTGAGTCTGCAAACCGTCGTTTAGGTACTCAAATGAAAGCAACTGGTGAAGTAATGGCTATAGGACGTACGCTTGAAGAATCACTGTTAAAAGCAGTTCGCTCGTTAGAGTCAGATGTAGATTATCTACGATTAAACGATTCAGATCACTTTACGGATGAGCTCATTGAAAAACGTATTCGTAAAGCTGGAGATGAGAGATTATTTTACATCGGTGAAGCATTAAGAAGAGGTGTAAGTAAAGAAACGATTCATGAGTGGAGTAAGATTGACTTATTCTTCCTTATGAAAATAGAAAAAATTATTAAGTTTGAAAAGAAACTACAAGAAAATCCTTATGAGCTAACAACATTACAAACTGCAAAAGAAATGGGCTTTGCAGATTCAGAGATTGCTAAGCTTTGGAACACAAATGATCGTGAAGTGTATGAATTAAGAAAACAAGCGGATATCATCCCGGTATATAAGATGGTTGATACATGTGCGGCAGAATTCGAATCAGCAACCCCATACTTCTACGGTTCATATGAAGATGAAAATGAATCAATTGTTACTGAGCGTGAAAGTGTAGTTGTTCTTGGTTCAGGTCCAATACGAATTGGTCAAGGTGTTGAGTTTGATTATGCGACAGTGCATTCTGTATGGGCGATAAAAGAAGCCGGATATGAAGCGATCATCGTAAATAACAATCCGGAAACTGTGTCAACAGACTTTAGTATCTCAGATAAACTTTATTTTGAACCATTAACAATCGAAGATGTTATGCATATTATCGATTTGGAAAAACCAAAGGGTGTTGTTGTTCAATTCGGTGGACAAACAGCTATAAACCTTGCAGAAGAGTTAGAAGCTAGAGGTGTGAAAATTCTTGGAACATCACTTGAGGATTTAGATCGTGCTGAGGACCGTGATAAGTTTGAAAACACATTAGTATCTTTAGGAGTTCCACAGCCACTTGGAAAAACGGCTACATCTGTAGATCAAGCTGTTAAGATTGCTGACAGCATTGGCTATCCTGTATTAGTCAGACCATCATATGTATTAGGTGGACGTGCAATGGAGATCGTGTACCAAGAAGCAGAGCTTTTACATTACATGAACAACGCAGTAAAAATTAACCCGCAGCACCCTGTTTTAATTGATAAATATTTAACAGGTAAAGAAATTGAAGTTGATGCGATTTCTGATGGAGAAACAGTTCTAATCCCTGGAATCATGGAACACATTGAACGTGCAGGTGTTCACTCAGGAGATTCGATCGCTGTATATCCACCACAATCTTTATCAAAAGAAATCAAAAACAGCATCATTGATTATACAATCAAGCTTGCAAAAGGCTTAAACATTGTTGGGTTATTAAATATCCAGTTCGTCTTATCAAAAGGAGAGGTTTATGTACTAGAGGTAAATCCTCGTTCAAGCCGTACGGTCCCATTCTTAAGTAAGATTACAGGAGTGCCAATGGCAAACTTAGCAACTAAAGTTATTCTTGGTGCAAAACTATCAGAACTTGGATATGAAACAGGCTTACATCCAGAAAGCGAAGGCGTCTATGTAAAAGCTCCAGTCTTCTCATTTGCGAAGTTACGCAGAGTTGATATCACATTAGGACCTGAGATGAAATCAACAGGAGAAGTAATGGGGAAAGATGTAACTCTCGAAAAAGCTCTTTACAAAGCACTTGTTGCTTCTGGAATTCAAATTAAAAACCATGGCTCTGTGTTGTTAACAGTAGCAGATAAAGATAAAGAAGAAGGTTTGGAGATTGCTAGAAGATTCCATCAAATCGGATATCAAATCCTTGCGACAAGTGGAACTGCTGATTATTTAAGAACCTATAATATCCCAGCAAAAGTAGTCAATAAGATTGGTGCAGATGAACCGAATTTACTTGATGTTATTCGCAAAGGTGAGGCACAATTTGTCATCAATACATTAACAAAAGGAAAGCAACCTGCCAGAGATGGATTTAAAATCCGCCGTGAATCGGTTGAAAATGGGATTCCTTGCTTAACTTCATTAGATACAGCAGTAGCCATTTTACGAGTATTAGAATCTATGACATTCTCAACAGATACAATGCCTAAGATCAAGAAGCAACTAGAGGTGAGCTTAACGTGATAAAAAAAGAACTCATGGTCGTGACAAAGCATGAAAAAATAGCGGAACATATTTTTCAGCTAACACTGCAAGGTGAATTAGTTTCAGAAATGGGTAATCCCGGTCAGTTTGTACACTTAAAGGTATCAGAAGGAACGACACCTCTTTTAAGAAGACCAATTAGCATTTCTGAAATCAATAAAGAGAAAAAACAATTTACAATGATCTATAGAGCAGAAGGGGCTGGCACTCAGCTCCTTTCTCAAAAGGTCGTTGAAAATGTAGTGGATGTTTTAGGACCTTTAGGAAATGGATTTCCGGTTGAGCAGGTTGAAATCGGACAGACAGCTTTATTAGTTGGAGGCGGAATTGGTGTACCACCATTGCTTGAGCTTTCAAGACAATTAGTAGCAAAAGGTGTAAAGGTGCAACATGTTCTGGGGTTTCAATCTGAAAATGCTGTGTTCTTAGAGGCAGAGTTCTCCAACCTTGGAAAAACAATTGTCACAACTGATGATGGTTCTTATGGATATAAAGGCTTTGTAACAGATGCAATCAATGATCACGACATGCAGTTCGATACAATGTTTTCTTGCGGGCCAACTCCAATGTTAAGAGCATTGGAAAAACTTCATGGTCATAAACCACTATTTCTTTCGCTAGAAGAAAGAATGGGATGTGGCGTAGGAGCTTGTTTCGCTTGTGTATGTCACACAGGTGATGATCCAACTGGAACCAGCTACAAAAAAGTTTGTAGTGATGGACCTGTGTTTAAAGCTGGAGAGGTGGTTTTATAACATGTTAGATATTAACTTACCTGGATTATCACTAAAGAACCCTATCATGCCAGCATCCGGATGCTTTGGCTTTGGGAGAGAATACAGCAAGTTTTATGATTTAAGCCGGCTTGGCTCAATTATGATAAAAGCTAGTACACAGGAGCCTCGTTTTGGTAACCCTACTCCACGTGTAGCAGAAACAGAAGCTGGAATGTTAAACGCAATTGGTTTGCAAAATCCCGGTGTGGAAAAAGTCATTTCTGAAGAATTAGCCTGGCTTGAGCAGTACGATGTTCCGATCATTGCAAATGTTGCAGGGTCTCAAATTGAGGACTACGTCTATGTAGCTGACAAAATCAGTCATGCACAAAATGTTCATGCTCTTGAATTAAATATTTCATGTCCAAATGTAAAAACGGGAGGGATTGCATTTGGAACAATTCCTGAGGTTGCAGCACAGCTTACAAAAGCTGTGAAGGACGTATCAGCTGTCCCTGTATATGTAAAACTGTCCCCGAATGTATCAAACATCGTTGAAATGGCCAAAGCAATTGAGCAAGCAGGTGCAGATGGATTAACGATGATCAATACACTTATTGGAATGAGACTTGATTTAAAAACAGGCAAGCCTGTTATTGCAAATAAAACAGGTGGATTATCCGGTCCTGCTATTAAGCCTGTGGCCATTCGTATGATCTATGAAGTGAGCCAGGCAGTGAACATTCCGATCATTGGGATGGGCGGCGTTCAACATGTAGACGATGTAATTGAATTTTTATATGCAGGTGCAAGTGCTGTTGCAGTTGGTACGGCAAACTTTGTTAATCCTTATGTTTGTCCTGAAATCATCGAGCAATTGCCATCGAGATTACATGAGTTAGGTTTTCAACATATAACCGAATGTATCGGAAGGAGTTGGAAGGTAAATGGAAAGACCCCTCATTATAGCTCTTGATTTTCAAGACCGACAAGAAGTTGAAACGTTTTTAAAGAAGTTTGAAGATGAAAAGCTATATGTGAAAGTAGGGATGGAGCTATTCTATCAAGAAGGCCCATCAATTATTTCACATATAAAACAATTGGGTCATAAGATCTTTCTTGATTTGAAACTCCATGATATTCCAAATACTGTCAAGCAGGCGATGCGCGGATTAGCTAAACTTGATGTTGATTTAGTGAATGTTCATGCAGCTGGCGGTAAAAAGATGATGCAGGCAGCAATTGAAGGCTTAGAAGCAGGAACACCTGAAGGTAAGAAGCGTCCTGCTTGTATCGCTGTAACCCAATTAACAAGTACTTCTCAATCAATGGTAGATGATGAGCTTCTTATTAAAGGTGATATCAATGAAGTTGTTCTTCATTATGCTCAAAATGCAAAAGAAAGTGGGCTAGAGGGAGTTGTATGTTCAACACATGAGGTAGAATCTCTTAATCAAACTTTAGGAACTTCATTTATGACAGTTACACCAGGTATTCGACTGAAAGATGATTCATCAGATGATCAAACCAGAATAGCAACACCAGATCAGGCGCGTCGTCTAGGATCAACAGCTATTGTCGTTGGAAGAAGTATAACAAAGGCAGAGAATCCTTATAGTGCCTATTTGAATGTAAAAAAAGCTTGGGAGGAAATAGGGGAATGAAACAAACAATCGCAAAACACTTACTAGAAATCAAGGCAGTATATCTCCAACCAAACGATCCATTTACATGGTCCAGTGGGTTAAAATCACCAATTTACTGTGATAATCGCCTCACATTATCATTTCCTTCTATTCGTACAGACATAGCAGAAGGCCTTTCAGCTTTGATTAAAGACTATTACCCAGAGGTAGAAGTTGTAGCAGGTACAGCAACAGCAGGAATCCCTCATGCCGCATGGGTAAGTGATAAATTGAATTTACCGATGTGTTATGTACGTAGTAAAGCAAAAGGACATGGAAAAGGAAATCAAATAGAAGGTAAGGTTTCTGAAAACCAAAAAGTTGTAGTGGTAGAAGATTTAATTTCAACAGGCGGTAGTGCTATTACAGCAGTGGAAGCTCTTCGTGCTGCAGGCTGTGAGGTCCTTGGGGTTGTATCGATCTTTACATATGATCTTGCCCTTGGAAAATCAAAACTTAATGAAGCAAATATAAAAAACCACTCATTATGTGATTACGATACACTTGTGGAAGTTGCTGCAAAAGAAGGATATGTAACAGAACAGGATATTAATAAGTTGAAGATGTGGAGAGAAAATCCAGCTTCTGAAAAGTGGCTTGAAGGTTAAAAGCACATAATAACTCAAAAAGCGTTTTGTTCATATCAAACAAAACGCTTTTTGAGTTATTAAAAATATTAATCCGATCAAGAAACTCGGGTTGACATTTGTTTAAATTATGCTAAAATTTTGAATTAATATTACTATTCATAGTAATGATACAGGTTATTTGACTGAAGTCTTATTAATTAGCATTTAAAGGAGCCTTACTAAAAATAAAAATATTTCAATTTCACCATGCAAATGTATTGTCAAATCACAGATTAAGTGTATAATTCATACTATGTTGATAGGTTTTACACTTAATCCCGAGTATTAACGTATGAATAAAGGGTATTTAAATCCGAGTTTAATAGTATGGAAGAAAGAGGTGAATCGTATGTTAACATATGAAAACTGGTCTGAACCAAATAATGACTTTGAAGTTGATGAAACATATAAAGGTGCTCTAAATGTTATAAACTGGGCTTATGACCATTACGGTGAAGAGGTTGTCTATGCATGTAGTTTTGGTATCGAAGGAATAGTTTTAATAGATTTAATTTCAAAAGTAAAACCTGATGCCAAAATTGTTTTCCTTGATACAGATGTTCACTTTAAGGAAACATATGAACTTATTGATAATGTAAAAGAAAAATATCCTTCATTGAATATTGAGTTAAAGAAACCTGAATTAACACTGGAAGAACAAGCTGAGCAATTTGGCGACAAATTGTGGGAAACGAATCCTAATCAGTGCTGTAATATCCGAAAAATTGTTCCGTTAACTGCTACTTTAAACGGTGCGACTGCGTGGATATCAGGTTTGAGACGTGAACAGTCTGAGACAAGAAAACATGTAAATTATATTAATAAGGATGATCGCTTTCATTCAGTAAAGATTTGCCCACTCATTCATTGGACATGGAAAGATGTATGGAGATACGTTCATAAAAACGATCTGACATATAATCCGTTACATGACAGAGGTTACCCTAGTATTGGTTGTTTTCATTGCACGAAGCCGGCATATGATGAAAATGATTTAAGATCAGGAAGATGGTCAGGGCAAATGAAAACAGAATGCGGCCTCCACCAATAGGAGGATAAATAAATGTTAGAGATCATTGCCATCATAATCAGCTTCTTTTTTGCAATGAATATTGGTGCCAGCGGCGCAGCGGCATCAATGGGTGTTGCATACGGATCAGGAGCAATTGTGCGACCAAGAAATGCTTTGATTTTATGCGGAATAGGTATCATTTTAGGAGCTGTTATTGGCGGTGGAGAAGTTGTTAAAACAATTAGCGGGGGAATCATTCCTTCCTCACTAATTTCGATAAAACTGGTTATTATTATCCTTTTTTCAGCAACCTTCTCCTTGTTTTTATCAAATCTATTAGGTATTCCGCTATCTACAAGTGAAGTTACCGTAGGAGCAGTTGTAGGTGTGGGTATCGCCTATCAGGCGTTATTTGTGAATAATTTACTTTACATCGTCATGTTTTGGTTTATTGTTCCTATCATCGCTTTTGTTATCGCCTATATATTTATCATGATACTTCATAAATTTAAGCTTAATGAAAAGTATAATTTTCAAGGAAAGCTGATTACGTATTTGCTGATATTTGCAGGTTTTTTTGAGGCCTTCTCAGCGGGAATGAACAATGTGGCAAATGCTGTCGGACCATTAGTGAGTGCCGGTATTCTAACAGTTTCAAAAGGGACCTTATATGGTGGAATCTTTGTTGCTCTTGGTGCATTATTTTTAGGACGTCGCGTCCTTGAAACAAATGGAAAAAAGATCACGAGTTTTTCTAAAATTGAGGGTGTGCTAATATCAGGTACAGGGGCTACATTAGTTACGATCGCATCCATTTTTGGAATTCCAGTCCCGTTAACTCAAATTACAACTTCCTCTATATTGGGAATTGGAATTGCAAAATCAGGTACAAATGTTCTTCAACAAAAAGTTGTTAAAAATATGTTGATGGTTTGGTTAATTTCCCCACTTGTTTCACTAACAATGTCTTATTTTTTAGTGAAATTGTTTTTAGAAAGTGACTTATATACAATCTTTGTGTTAGGAAGTTTATTACTTGCTACAATAGGTGCAAATAGTCTTATGAAGGCAAGTAAACAGGAAAAGCGTACCGTTCATGAAGAGGGCGGGGGAATTTAATTATTAATCCCTATTATTCGCATAGGTTTTACGTCTATAGGGAGATGAAGATGAATTTATTTTTCACACAAAAAATTACATTTAAATTTGGAGGAATTGAACAATGAGCTTACTTCCGCATGGAGGAACTTTAATTCAGAAATTATCTATTGGAACAGATGTGTCACATATTCAAAACGAAATTGAAATTGATGCCATTTCACTTAGTGATCTTGAACTTATTGCAATTGGTGGATACAGTCCAATTGAAGGATTTTTAACTCAAGAAGATTATGAATCTGTTGTTGAAAATATGAAATTAAAAAATGGTGTTGTCTGGAGCATACCAATTACGTTACCTGTAACAGAGGAAAAAGCAGCAACACTTTCAATCGGTGAGGAAGTACGCCTTGTGTCAAACCAAGTTACATATGGCACAATTAACATTTCGGATATTTTTACACCTGATAAACAAAAGGAAGCAGTAAATGTTTATCGTACAGATGATTTAGCACATCCTGGTGTGAAAAAAATGTTTGAACGTGGAAATGTCTATGTAGGTGGAGAAATCACACTTGTGAATCGTCCAGAGAAGAAATTTGCTGATTTCTATTTAGATCCAAAAGAATCTCGAGCAAAATTTGAAGAATTAAACTGGAAAACAATTGTTGGATTCCAAACACGTAATCCTGTTCACCGTGCACACGAATATATTCAAAAAACAGCACTGGAAACAGTTGATGGTTTATTTTTAAATCCATTAGTAGGCGAAACAAAATCTGATGACATTCCAGCGCATATCCGTATGGAGAGCTATCAAGTACTGTTAAAGAATTATTACCCTGAAGATCGTGTACACCTTGCAGTTTTCCCGGCTGCAATGCGCTATGCTGGGCCACGTGAAGCTGTTTTCCATGCACTAGTTCGTAAAAATTATGGTTGCACACACTTTATCGTTGGCAGAGACCATGCAGGTGTTGGCGATTACTATGGAACATATGATGCGCAAAAGATCTTCTCAAACTTTACAGCAGATGAACTTGGAATTACACCGATGTTCTTTGAACATAGCTTCTATTGCACAAAATGCGAAGGTATGGCTTCTTCTAAAACATGTCCACATGGTAAAGAAGATCGTGTTATTTTATCGGGCACAAAAGTTCGTGAAATGCTACGAAATGGAGAACTGCCTCCAAGCACTTTCAGTCGTAAAGAAGTTGTAGAAGTTTTAATTAGAGGGATGAGAGAGACGGTTAATTCTTAAAAAAGGGGGATATTCAGCATGGCAGCGAATAATATTGTGTGGCATGATGCGTCTGTAACAAAAGAAGAAAGAAGAGAAAAGAATAAATACCAAAGCTATGTTTTATGGTTTACTGGTCTTTCAGGATCTGGAAAGTCAACACTAGCTAACGCACTTGCAAGATACTTGTATGAATCAAACATTCAGGCATATGTTCTTGATGGCGATAATATCCGTCATGGACTAAATAAAGACTTAGGTTTTACAGATGATGATCGAAAAGAAAATATTCGCCGTATCGGTGAAGTATCCAAGCTTTTTGTAGACAGTGGCCAAATCGTGCTAACTGCATTTATTTCACCATTCCGTGAAGACAGACAACAAGTTAAAGACATTCTTTCTGATAATGAGTTTTTTGAAGTTTATGTTAAATGCTCACTAGATGAATGTGAAGTACGTGATCCTAAGGGCTTATACAAGAAAGCTAGAAATAATGAAATTAAGCATTTCACAGGTATAGATTCACCATATGAGGAGCCGGTAAATCCCGCCATAACTGTTGATACAGAATCTCAAGATATAGAAGCATCTGTAAAGCAAATTGTCAATTTTCTTTTAGAAAAAGGCTTAATTCAAAATTAATAAGTTAATACTATCAGATAGTATAAGTATTTAAGGATGATAGTATAAGAAAAACTAAGGCTTTTCCTTGGACAGCGAAAAGCCTTAGTTTTTCGAATAATAATAGCAATTGGCCACAGCCAATTGCTATTACTTTCATTTACGCTAAAAAATATCTTGCTATAAAGTAAAAAGATGGGGGGGAGCTTACATGTCAAAGGTTTTTTTAGTTGGAGCAGGACCTGGTGATGAGGAATTATTAACAATTAAAGCTTTAAAATGCATTCAACAATCAGATGTGATTTTATATGATCGATTAGTAAACAAGGAAATTCTTAAACATGCAAAAAAAGATTGTGAACTTGTATATTGTGGGAAGCTTCCAAACTATCATACAATGAAGCAAGAAACGATTAATCACTTTTTAATCAATTTTGCAAAAATGGGTAAGATCGTGACAAGACTTAAAGGTGGGGATCCATTTATTTTTGGACGTGGAGGAGAAGAAGCTGAAGCGTTAAAAAAACATCGTATTCCATATGAAATCATACCGGGAATTACTTCGGGTGTTGCAGCAGCTGCTTATGCCGGCATTCCCGTTACGCATCGGGATTTAAGTGCAAGTGTTGCTTTTGTTACGGGGCATAAAAAACAAGGTAATGATGAAGAAATTAAGTGGGAATCATTAGCAAAGGGAATCGATACAATCGCTATTTATATGGGTGTTGGTAATTTGCCATATATTCAAGAACAGCTTATTAAGCATGGAAGAAATAGACATACACCTGTTGCAGTTATTCATTGGGGAACAACAAATGCTCAAAAAACCGTAATAGGAACTCTTGAGGATATTTATGATCAAGTAATCCAACAAAAAGTTACGAATCCAAGTATGATTATTGTAGGTGAAGTTGTTTCGCTAAGAGAACAGCTCAGTTGGTATGAGGATATGATATCAGAATATGAACAAAGTGAGGCTCTAATGCTATGAAGCAAGCTGTTTTATATGTTTGTCATGGAAGCCGAGTACCTAAAGCTCGTAAGGAGGCAGTTGAATTTATTGAAAAGGTTAAACCTAGAATTCATGCACCAATTCAAGAGGTATGTTTTCTGGAATTAGCTGAACCATCGATTGAAGAGGGCTTTAAAATATGTGTGGAGCAGGGTGCAACAACTATTGCAGTTATTCCGCTATTATTATTAACAGCTGCACATGCTAAAAGTGATATTCCTGAAGAAATTGCCCATGTATCAGCAACATTTCCGAATGTACATGTGACGTACGGTAAACCGATAGGAGTAGATCCGCTACTTGCTAATATGCTATTGGACAAGGTGAATGAAAAATCCCCATTAACGAACTCTTCCATTGCTATTCTTGTTGGTAGAGGAAGTAGTGATAAAGACGTTGTCCGGGACTTAAACAAAATATCTTCTTATTTACAAGAAAGTTCAGAAATCAAAAGAGTATACACTTGTTTTTTAACAGCCGCAGAACCAAGTTTTCAGAAAATGATTGAGGATATTCATCAATCAAAAGAGCAATCAATTTTTATTATCCCGTATTTAATTTTTACTGGTTTATTAAAAAAAGAGATCGATCAAACAATAAAATCATTTGATTGGGGCGATCGTCATATCGAAGTTTGTTCCTATCTTGGACCACACCCAATTCTTCTGGATCTTTTTACAAAGCGTGTTCTAGAAGCAATTGATAATTGTGATGGATCATATACCATTAAAGGGGAGAAGTAGAATGCTGCCTCTTCACATTGATGTAAACAATCGTCAGGTATTAGTTATTGGTGGAGGGAAAATTGCTTATCGACGTCTTTTATTATTTTTAGATGAAGGGGCAAATATAACTGTTATTAGCCCTGAAGTTATCAATGATATAGAAGTTCTAAGTCAAAAAAAGCAAATTTTATGGAAGCAAAAAAAGGTCGAACTTTCAGATTTACAGCAAGCATTTATTATTGTTGCTGCTACAAATGACCCTGCCGTAAACGATTGGTTGGCTGAGAATGTGAATCATCACCAGTTGGTAAATGTAGCAAGTGATATGACGAAAGGGAATTTTATAGTACCTAAGTCAGTGAAAAAGGGGAGACTTTCCATTTCAGTTTCAACAAATGGAGCTAGTCCAAAGCGGGCAAAAGAAATTTGCGAACAGCTTTCAAGTCAATTTGATGAAGAATATATTACTGAACTCGATCGGCTATATGAACAAAGACAGATGAATAAAGAACAAAAATAACGAGGAGATGAATATCACAGATTCATATTCCTCGTTTTTATTATATGTCATTTTTAAAAGTTTGAAGCTTGATGTCAGTATGATTTGTTTTCTTTTCTTGCACAATGAAAACAGCCATAAGAACAGCAATAATACCGACATATTGCCATACGCTTAACTTTTCTTGAAAGACGAGAAATCCAATTAAAGTAGCAACAACTGGTTCTACTGTTGCAAGGATTGAAGCTCGACCTGATTCAACACTCTCTAACCCTTTGGTGTAGAGCAAAAACGCTAACAGTGTCGAGAAAAGGCCAAGTCCAATAATTGAAAGCCAAACTTCTAGATTCGTAAAGATATGTCCAACATGCCAAAGTCCACTAAACGGTGTTATGGCAATAGCAGCAAAAACAAAAGTATAGGTTGTCACAGTTACAGATGAATACTTTACAAGAGCAAATTTACCGAAAATACTATATAACGCATAAAAGAAACCTGATCCTAATCCTACTAAAAGACCATAAATAGTTACTGACTCATTTGTGTTTTGGAAGAGTCCAATCACAAGAATACAACCAATAAAGGTAATAATGAGCGCTGAAATTTTTCTGATTGTAAATAGTTCTTTAAAGAAAAATCTTGAGAAAATCATAACAAACGCTGGAGCGGTATATAGGAGTACACTTGATACTGAAATTGAGGTTTCTTTTATTGCCTCAAACATGCACCAATTAAAAAAAACGATACTAATTACACCTGTTCCTAAAAAATATTTGCTGTCAGAAAGTTTAATTTTAATGGCTTCTCTCTTTTTCCAGAAAACAAAGAATAAAAGAAAAATAGAGGCAGATATTGCACGAATCGCAACCACTTGCGTCGGAGAAAAGCCAGCCTCATAAAGAAACGTTACAAATAAGCCAATCATACCCCATAATGCCGCACCAGAAAGGATATATACATACGCAATATTTTTATTCAATCAAATACCCCTCCTTTTACTTTGCGTAGGCTTTAGTAAAATAAAATAATGGAAAGCATCCAAATTTCATCTTACCAAACGAAGGTGTGAAAAGAAAAGAAAAGAAAATAAATGACAAAAACACCGCCTAAGAATGACGGTGTTTTTTATAATCAACTTTTACGTAAGTGAAAGACAAGATCTTCATTCGGAGTGACATAGACTGTTTGCTGATGATCATAAATAACAAAACCGGGCTTTGATCCGCTAGGTTTTTTAACATGTCTTATAAGCGTGTAATCAACCGGAACTGAACTGGAACTTTTGGCCTTACTAAAATAGGCTGCAATATTTGCTGCCTCAATTATTGTTTGTTCTGATGGGTTGCTACTTCGAATCACAACGTGAGAACCTGGAATATCCTTTGTGTGAAGCCATACATCATCACGTGCAGCAAGTTTATTTGTCAGGTATTCATTTTGTTTATTATTTTTCCCTACGATCATTTCTGTCCCATCAGATGAAAGATAATGCTCCAATATTGGCTTAAGATTTTTCTTCTTTTTCGTATGACGAGACTGTCTTTGTTTTAAATAACCACCTTCCATTAATTCTTCTCGAATTTCCTCAATATCCTTTGGGGAAGCTGATTCAATTTGTTGAATTAACCCTTCGAAATAATTAATTTCCGCTTGTGCTAACTGAATTTGCTCATGCACAACTTCGACTGAATTTTTTGCTTTTTGATACTTCGAGAAATATCTTTGAGCATTTTCTGAAGGAGTTTTTTGCGGATCAAGCTGAATCTGAATCGTTTGGTTTTCTTCGTCATAATAATTAATGACTTCAGCTACTTTATCTCCTTTTTTAATCGCATATATATTGGCTGTAAGTAACTCACCATATAATTGAAATTCATTTGCTTTTTCGGCTTGGTCTAATGTTGCAGCTAACTTTTTAATTTTCTTTTCATTTTTTTTCTTTTCATTAACCATAAAGCGTTCTAAGTCATTTCCTTGCTGTTTTACACGATCTCTTTCTGCTTTTCCGTAATAATAACGATCTAAGAGTTCAGATAGCGTTGAAAACGTCTTATTTTTCATGTTTGGTAAATGGGTAAGGTTGATCATATAAAATAGTTCTTTTTGATTTTGTTCATAGATGCCGGGAGAGCTTCTATTTTCTTTGATCTCATCAATAAGTGTTAAAAAAGCTTCTGGGACTGTTTTACGATTAACAAGACCGGCACGATGAGTTACTTCTTTAGCAAATAAAGGAGATATTCCTGAAAACTGCTGAACAATTTGCTGATCTATTTTCCCTGCATTAAAATCTAATTTCTTCAAAACAATCTCTTCGTTGGCTTCAAATGGATTTGTTTTCCCTTGTTCCGGCGGTAATACGTATAGATGACCTGGTAAAACGGTTCTATGTCGATTAACTGCAGGCGATAGATGCTTTATACTGTCTACTATCATATCTCTTTCTCTATCGACCAAAATAATGTTACTATGTCTTCCCATAATTTCAATCATTAATCTCTTAATGCTCACATCACCGAGCTCATTACGACTTCTTACATCAAAAATGATGATTCTCTCAAGTCCGGGTTGTTCAATGTGCTCAATAACACCACCCTCCAAGTGCTTTCTAAGCAGCATACAAAACATAGGAGGCTCACTAGGATTTTCATAACTTTCATTTGTTAAATGGAGCCTAGCATAACTAGGGTGAGCAGAGAGAAATAGCTTGTGATTTTTCCCTCCTGATCTGATTTGAAAGATCAAGTCATATTTATAGGGTTGGTGGATTTTTGTGATTTTTCCATTTAAAAGTACATTTCTTAACTCTTCTGTAATCGTATATGTAAATAGACCATCATATGACATGGCAATAACTCCTTCTAATAAAGACATTAAGTTGAGATAAAAAGTCACGAACGTATATTATTTACCTTTCAGGCTTGAATAGCTTCTGGTTCATAACTTTTCTACATGATTATAGCATGTTTTAGGACGAGGCTGAATAAGTTGTCTTATAGGCTTGGCAACTACAAGGTCAATCAATGAAAAAGAATCCTTGAAAGTGAAAAATTCGTCTTAAAGGGGTGTGTAGGTGATTCATGAAGTGGCATGAAATGAGATCAGATGAAGTAATGGATACCATTCATTCAGATCGTGATGTAGGATTAACGAATAAGGAGGTACAAAAAAGAACACAGAAATTTGGGCTTAATGAATTGAAAGAAGCTGACCGACCTTCAGCTATTATTATATTTTTAAATCAATTTAAAGACTTTATGGTTCTTGTACTACTTGCAGCAACATTAATTTCAGGACTTTTAGGAGAATACATTGATGCCATTGCAATCATTGCAATCGTGATTGTAAACGGTGTTTTAGGCTTTTTTCAGGAGAGACGTGCTGAACGTTCCTTAGAAGCCCTAAAAGAGCTATCTGCTCCACAAGTAACCGTGTTACGGGATGGTAACTGGGAAAAAATACTTTCGAAGGAATTAGTACCTGGTGACATTGTAAAGTTTACGAGTGGTGATCGAATTGGCGCAGATATGAGATTAATTGACACAAAGAGTTTAGAGGTGGAAGAATCAGCCCTAACGGGAGAATCATTACCTGTCCAAAAATCAACGCAGCCGATAGCAGGTGAAAATGTCGGCCTTGGTGATTTAACAAACATGGTCTTCATGGGAACACTTGTTACAAGAGGTTCTGGTATTGGGGTCGTGATTGGAACAGGAATGAATACGGCAATGGGACAAATTGCTGATCTCCTTCAGAATGCTGAAACAATGGAAACCCCTCTCCAAAGGCGGTTAGAGCAATTAGGGAAAATATTAATTGTTGTCGCTCTATTTTTGACATTACTTGTTGTAAGTATTGGGGTTCTGCAAGGGCATGATCTTTATAATATGTTTTTAGCTGGTGTATCATTAGCCGTTGCTGCTATTCCAGAAGGGCTTCCAGCGATTGTAACTGTAGCATTATCTCTTGGTGTTCAGCGGATGATCAAACAAAATTCGATCGTACGCAAACTTCCTGCAGTAGAAACATTAGGGTGTGCTTCTGTTATTTGTTCAGATAAAACCGGGACAATGACACAGAATAAAATGACGGTAACACATGTATGGTCAGGTGATCAAGTGTGGAATATTACCGGTACAGGATATCATCCTCATGGAGAATTTTTAAGGGATGGTAAACCGGTTGATGCACCAAAGACAAAAACGCTACAGCAAATTTTAACCTTTGGCTCATTGTGTAATACTGCAACGATAAAAGAAAATGATGGACAATATCATCTTGATGGTGATCCGACAGAAGGAGCTCTATTAGTTGCTGCAATGAAAGCAGGGTTAAGAAAAGAAACGTTACTGAAAAATTTTGAAGTCATAGAAGAATTCCCTTTTGATTCCTCGCGAAAAATGATGAGTGTTATTGTACGAGATAAATCGGGAAATCAATTTGTCGTAACGAAAGGAGCTCCGGATGTTTTAGCAGGTGTTTCAAAATATATCTTATGGAACGAACGGCAAGAGAATTTCAATAGTAAATATGATACTAAAGTGAAACAAGCTATTGAATCACTAGCATCACAAGCTTTACGAACGATTGCGGTTGCGTTTAAACCTCTAAAATCCAATGAGAAAATTAATACAAGCTTTGAAGCGGAAAGAGACCTCGTATTTATTGGCTTACAAGGAATGATCGATCCACCGCGTCCTGAGGTAAAACAAGCTGTCAAAGAATGTCGTGATGCAGGAATTAAAACGGTAATGATTACTGGAGATCATATCATTACAGCAAAGGCAATCGCACAACAACTTAATATCCTTCCTCAAAATGGGAAAGTGATGGAAGGGAAGGATTTGTCAGACCTTTCTGTCGAAGAGCTGGAGGAGATTGTTGATGATGTTTATGTGTTTGCTCGTGTTTCACCTGAACATAAGCTGAAAATTGTTAAGGCACTACAAAGCAGAGGCCATATTGTAGCGATGACCGGAGATGGTGTAAATGATGCACCTGCAATAAAGGCTGCAGATATCGGAATTTCTATGGGAGTTACCGGTACTGATGTGGCAAAAGAAGCTTCCTCATTAATATTGGTTGATGATAACTTTGCTACAATAAAATCAGCAATAAAAGAAGGTAGAAATATTTACGAAAACATACGTAAGTTCATCCGCTATCTCCTTGCATCAAATGTTGGAGAAATATTGGTCATGCTCTTTGCTATGCTATTAGCACTACCTTTGCCATTGGTTCCAATCCAAATTCTTTGGGTTAATTTAGTCACTGACGGTCTCCCAGCTATGGCGTTAGGGTTGGATAAACCTGAAGGAGATTTAATGAATCGAAAACCGCGACATCCTAAAGAAGGAGTTTTCGCGAGAGGGCTGGGATGGAAAGTAATATCACGCGGCTTTCTAATTGGTATCGTAACATTGGCAGCATTTATGATTGTTTATTATCGTAACCCAGATGACCTTGCTTATGCGCAAACCATTGCCTTTGCTACATTAGTTATGGCACAATTAATTCACGTATTTGACTGCCGAAGTGAAAAATCCATTTTTGAACGAAATCCATTTGGCAATATGTACTTAATTGGTGCTGTTATTTCGTCAATTCTACTCATGCTTGTGGTTATCTATTATCCACCGTTACAACCGATTTTCCACACTCTGCCTATATTAGCCCGAGACTGGTTGTTAATCCTTGGACTATCCGCTATACCAACTTTTTTACTTGCAGGATCACTTTTAACAAGAAAAAGCACAAAGACTATGTTATAATCCTAAAGGGGGTGACCCAAAAAGTCATCCCCTTTGCTTGTTGACAATCTACCATGCTATTTTATACATAAGAAAAACTTGGCTTTTCGCCAAAGTCCTTTCTAATACTTTAATCCTTTAATAATAAAGGTAAACGACCTTAAAGTATACCAAAGTATCCAACAAGCTTTTCCGCTTTTCGTAGAAAGAGAGTGATACATAATGTTACGAAGTATGACTGGATTTGGCCGTGCCAGTGGGCACATTCAATCCTGTCTGTTTACAGTAGAAATGAAATCTGTAAATCATCGGTTTCTGGATATTCATTTGAAAATGCCTAAACAGCTTATGAATTTGGAAGATAAAATAAGGAAGCTCATATCAAAGTCCATAAGCCGAGGTCGTATTGAAGTCTACATAAATGTTGAAGGAGAAGTTCTTACAACAAAATCCATTCATGTTGATTGGGATTTAATCGATCAATATGTTTCTTCTCTTCAACAACTAAAAAGTCGTTTTTCAATTGATGAACAACTTTCATTGCAGCATATACTTGCTTTAGAGGGTGCTATCGATGTACAAAATGAGTCAGTTTCTAGTAACGCTTTGGAAAATGGAATTCTGGAGTTAGTAAACTCTGCTGTTAAGGAATTATCATTAATGAGAAAAGTTGAAGGTGAGCATTTAGCTGCTGACTTAAATCAAAGGTTGACTATGCTTAGTCAGATTAACGATCAGTTAGAGAAGCTTGCTCCAATTGTTGTTGGCAATTACCAAGAACGAATTAGTAATCGTGTTGCAGAATTTATATCAGGAAAATTAGATGAAAATCGAATTCTTACCGAAGTAGCACTTTTTGCTGACAAAGCTGACATAATGGAGGAAATTACAAGAATACATAGTCATATTCAACAATTCAGAGATTCATTAACTTTTAGTGAGCCTATTGGACGTAAGTTGGACTTCCTTGTTCAGGAGTTGAATCGAGAGGCAAATACGATTGGTTCTAAGGCAAATGATAGCCAAATTGCAAAAAATGTTGTTGAATTAAAAAGTATTATTGAAAAATTGAAAGAACAAGTTCAAAATATTGAATAAGCATAAACAACCATTGATTATAAAAGGGCTTATAAGGCAAAAATAGTTTTGTCCTAATTAGGGGGAGCATTTGAATGAGCATTAAATTAATCAATATCGGTTTCGGGAACATTGTTTCTGCAAACCGTATTATATCTATTGTTAGTCCTGAATCAGCTCCAATTAAGAGAATTATTCAAGACGCAAGAGATAGAGGTATGTTAATCGACGCTACATATGGCCGTCGTACAAGAGCAGTTGTAATAATGGACAGCGATCATATCATCCTATCCGCTGTTCAACCAGAAACAGTTGCTCAAAGGCTTTCAAATAAAGATGAGCTATCAGATGAAGGGTAGGGAACAGAAGCATTGATAAAAGAAAGAGGATTATTAATCGTCCTATCAGGACCTTCAGGTGTAGGAAAAGGAACGGTTAGAAAAGAGCTATTTTCACAAGAAGATACGGCATTTGAATATTCCATTTCGATGACAACAAGAGAACCACGTGAAGGTGAAGTTGACGGTGTGGATTATTTTTTTAAATCGAGAGAAGAATTTGAAGCCTTGATTGAACAAAATAAATTGTTGGAATGGGCAGAGTATGTAGGGAATTACTATGGTACACCTGTTGACTACGTTGAAAAAACGCTAAGTGAAGGTAAAGATGTATTTCTTGAAATAGAAGTTCAAGGTGCTCTCCAAGTAAGAAATGCATTTCCTGAAGGATTGTTTATCTTTTTAAGTCCACCTAGTTTAAATGAACTGAAAAACCGAATTGTAACTAGAGGAACAGAATCCGAAGCCTTAATTAATAACCGAATGAGAGTGGCAAAAGAAGAAATTATTATGATGGATGCCTATGATTATGTTGTAGAAAACGATGATGTCTTACTAGCATGTGATCGTATAAAAGCCATTGTGTTGGCAGAACATTGCCGCCGTGAGCGTGTAGCACCTAGATACAAAAAAATTCTGGAGGTTGAATAAAATGTTATACCCTTCTATTGATGTACTTATGAATAAATTAGATTCTAAATATACACTTGTAACAGTAGCGGCAAAACGTGCCCGAGAAATGCAGGAGCTAAGTGATCAACAAATTCAGAAACCTGTTTCATTCAAGTATGTAGGGAAAGCACTGGAAGAGATCAATGCGGGACTACTTAATTATAAACGTACTGAAAAATAATGAGCAGTAGTAGAGGATGACGGAGAGCTTAGGGTCAGATCCCACTAAGACAATATATAGACTTTACCTTTAGTGAAGAACTATATATTGCTTAATTATGTGGGAGCTGACCCTATTGTGTCATCCTTTTTCTTTTCGTTTCAATCATACAAAAAAGGATACATGAAAGTTGGTGGGGAAAATGATATCAGGTAGGAAGATATTATTATGTGTGAGCGGAGGAATTGCTGTTTATAAAGCAGCAGCATTAACAAGTAAACTTGTACAAGCTGGTGCAGAGGTGAAAGTGATCATGAGTCATTCAGCTATGGAATTCGTTTCACCATTAACCTTTCAAGCATTATCTCGAAACGATGTCTTTTTTGACACCTTTGATGAAAAAAACTCTAGAGTCATTGCACATATTGATCTTGCCGATTGGGCAGATCTTGTAGTAGTAGCGCCTGCTACAGCCAATATAATTGGGAAATTAGCAAATGGAATTGCAGATAATATGTTAACAACAACATTGTTAGCTACTACTGCAAAAGTATGGATCGCACCTGCTATGAATGTCCATATGTATGACAACCCTGCTGTGCAAAAAAACATCCGAACATTATATAACTATGGGTATGAATTTATTGAACCAAGTGAAGGGTTTTTAGCTTGTGGCTATATAGGAAAAGGACGCTTAGAGGAGCCGGAAAAAATTTTAACTCTTGTATCAAACTACTTTGAGAAGCTAGAACATGGTGAACCATTAAAAAATGTAAAAGTGCTAATTACAGCTGGACCTACGAGAGAAAAGGTAGACCCTGTTCGGTATTTTACAAATCATTCATCAGGAAAAATGGGCTATGCTATTGCAGAAGAAGCGGCGAAATTAGGAGCAAAAGTTACGTTGATTACAGGTCCAACATCTGTTGACTTCCCTAATTATGTTAATGTAATTAAAGTTGAATCAGCAGATGAGATGTATCAGCATGTGATGACCTACTTTCCTAATGCTGATGTAGTGATAAAGTCTGCTGCGGTTGCCGATTATCGTCCTATTCATACGTTTGAACAAAAGATGAAAAAGAGTCAGGACCATTTAGTGATTGAGATGGAGAAAACAACAGATATTTTAAAAGAGCTGGGAAGGCAAAAAAAACAACAAATATTAGTAGGATTTGCAGCAGAAACAAATGACCTTGAGCAATATGCAAAAAAGAAACTGCAAAGCAAAAACCTAGACCTGATTGTAGCAAATAATATAACGACTGAAGGAGCAGGGTTTGGTACCGATACTAATATCGTAACAATTTATGATCGGAATCTAACTAAAACAGAACTTCCTCTTTTGACAAAAACAGAAGTTGCAAGAAAGCTTCTTGAGAAGGTTCGAAGTTTAGTAAAGGGTGTTAAGGAATGAAATATGCAAGTGTTATTGTAGATGTTCCGGCCATGCAAACTGACAGGTCCTTTGACTATAAAATTCCTGAAGAATGGCAAGACTTTTTAACACCAGGTATGAGGGTTATCGTTCCTTTTGGTCCAAGAAAAGTACAGGGCTTTATTGTTGAGACAAAGAATTCTTCTGAATTTGATCGTCTAAAAACAATCTCTGAATGCTTAGATTTAACACCTTGCCTTACTCCGGAATTATTAAAGGTGGGACATTGGTTAACTGAAAAAACACTTTGCTTTAAAATTTCAGCTTTTCAGGCAATGCTTCCTGCAGCAATGAAAGCTAAATATGAAAAAATTGTAACTCTTACATCAGATCATTCTTTTGAACATTTATCGGAGCAACTTCAACCCTTTTTTAACAAAAAAAATCAAGTTGATATGAAAGAAATTGAACAGGCAGTACCTCTTCGGGTCATTCAAAAGGATATTAGAAACGGTTTTCTCGAACTGATTTATAAGGTGAAGCAAAAAGGGAAAAAAAAGAAGATTAGAATGGTAAAACTTAATTGTTCATTTGATCAATTGGCTGAAATAATTAAAGGAGTTAATTCGAATGCGAAGAAACAACTCTCAGTCATGACGTATTTAAAGGAAAATGGCATTCGAATCATTCCTGTTGCAGATTTATTAGCTGTAACAAATGTATCAGATGCGACATTAAAGACATTGATCTCCAAAGGAATATTAGTAGAAGAATATAAAGAAGTGTATCGGGATCCCTATCAAGATCGTCTTTTTGAGAAAACAAAAGCTTTGCCATTAAATAATGAACAGCAGCAGGCAATAGCACCCATCCTTTCGGCAGTCGAAAATGATGAACACCATGTGTTTCTCATGTATGGAGTAACAGGAAGTGGAAAAACAGAGGTGTATCTTCAATCGATACAAGAAGTTCTAAATAATGGTAAAGAAGCAATCGTTTTAGTACCTGAAATTTCACTTACACCACAGATGGTTAATCGCTTTAAGGGTCGGTTTGGTTCTAAGGTCGCTGTACTACACAGCGGACTGTCAACAGGGGAAAAATATGATGAATGGAGAAAGATACAACGAAAAGAAGTGCAATTAGTTGTTGGAGCGAGATCTGCTATATTTGCTCCATTTGAGAACTTGGGTATGATTATCATTGATGAAGAGCATGAATCTAGTTATAAACAAGAAGAAAATCCTCGTTATCATGCTCGGGATGTGGCTATATATAGGGCTAAATTTCATCAATGCCCTGTAGTGCTAGGCAGTGCGACACCTACATTAGAAACTTTTGCACGCGCACAAAAGGGTGTTTACAAGCTTTTAACCTTAAAAGAACGAGTAAACAAAAGATCAATGCCGTCAGTTAAAATTATCGATATGAGAGAAGAGCTTAGAAGTGGAAACAGGTCGATGTTTTCAACAGCATTAATTGAAAAACTAACAGATCGGTTAGATAAAAATGAACAATCGGTCTTATTCTTAAATAAACGCGGATACTCATCATTTGTCATGTGCCGTGACTGCGGTTTTGTTATACAATGTCCTCATTGTGATATTTCATTGACATATCACCGTTTCGGGCAGCAGCTAAAATGCCATTACTGTGGACATGAGGAAAACATGCCAAATGTATGTCCTGAATGCCAAAGTGAACATATCCGTTTCTTCGGCACAGGTACTCAACGTGTGGAAGAGGAATTAGTAAAAGTAATGCCAGAGGCTCGAATAATTAGAATGGATGTTGACACGACTGGTCGAAAAGGCGCACATGAAAAGCTGTTATCAAAATTTGGAAATAAAGAAGCAGATATCTTACTTGGAACTCAAATGATTGCGAAAGGTCTGGATTTTCCGGATGTTACTTTAGTTGGTGTCTTAACAGCGGATACAATGCTGCATTTGCCCGATTTTCGAGCAACTGAAAAAACATTCCAACTCCTTACACAGGTAAGTGGAAGAGCAGGTAGACATGAATTACCGGGAGAAGTCATTATTCAAACCTATACTCCTGAAAACTATAGTATTCAATTAGCAAGTAACTATGATTATGATGCCTTTTATGAGCATGAAATGTATTTAAGAAAATCACATGCATACCCACCATACTACTTCCTTGCCCTAGTGACAGTTTCCCATCCTGAAATAACAAAAGTGGTGTCAGTGACTGACAAGATTGTTCAGTTCTTAAGAAGAAATGTTTCAAATGAATCAAAAATTCTTGGACCAGTTGCATCTCCTATCCCTCGTATCAATGATAGATATCGCTATCAATGCATGGTAAAATACAAACGGGAAAAAAACTTACACGAAACGTTAAGGAAAATTATTGAACATTTTCAGCAGGAAATGAGTACAAATGATTTAATGATTACGATTGATTTAAGTCCTAATACTATGATGTAGGTATCTTAAAGATAGAAATTATTTTGTTTGGAGGTATTTTTTTGGCAGTAAAACCTATAGTGATGTATCCAGCACAAGTTTTAGAGATGGCTTGTGAAAAGGTTCAAAGTTTTGATAGAAAGCTTTCAAAGCTTTTGGCAGATATGTATGATACGATGATTGAGAATGATGGTGTTGGATTAGCTGCACCGCAAATAGGGCTTTCCAAGCAAATCGCAATTGTTGATATTGATGATCATCACGGAACGATTGAACTAATAAACCCTGTTATTATAGAGCAGCGCGGTACACAAACCGGTCCGGAAGGCTGTTTAAGCTTTCCAGGTTTATACGGTGACGTGAGCAGGTCTGATTACATAAAGGTAAGAACTTATAATAAAAAAGGGAAAATGAGAATAATAGAAGCTGAAGGTTTCCTAGCCCGGGCGATACAGCATGAAATAGACCATTTAGAAGGTATTCTTTTTACATCAAAGGTGGAAAGGTACATAACGGAAGATGAATTAGAAAGCACGGAAGGATGACATATATGACTAAGATCGTTTTCATGGGAACTCCTGATTTTTCAGTTCCTATCTTAAAAAGCCTCATTGAAGAAGGCTATAACATTGTTGGTGTTGTTACACAACCAGATCGTCCAAAAGGAAGAAAAAAGCTCTTAACTCCGCCTCCTGTTAAGGTTGAAGCAGAGAAGCACAATTTAAAAGTGCTACAGCCTGAAAAAATTCGTCATGAAGTTCAGGATGTTTTAGCATTAGAACCTGATCTAATTATCACAGCTGCATTTGGACAAATTTTACCAAATGAGCTTCTGGAAGCTCCAAGGTATGGATGTATCAATGTTCATGCTTCACTTTTACCCGAATTAAGGGGTGGTGCCCCTATTCATTATTCAATCCTTCAAGGGAAGACTAAAACAGGCATAACCATCATGTATATGGCAGAAAAGCTTGATGCAGGGGATATTCTTACTCAAATTGAAGTTGAAATAGATGAAAGAGATACGGTTGGCTTATTACATGACAAGTTAAGTACAGCAGGTGTGAAATTATTATTAGAAACACTGCCTCCTTTATTAAAGGGGAATATAACACCTCAGAAACAGGATGATACAAAAGCTACTTTTGCATCTAATATAAAAAGGGAACAAGAACGAATCGATTGGTCTAAGACAGGTGAAGAAATCTACAACCAAATTAGAGGATTAAATCCTTGGCCAGTATCGTTCACAACCTATCAAGATCAATTACTGAAAATTTGGTGGGGAGAAAAGGTGCAGAGTAATGAAGATGCAAACCCAGGGACGATTCTATTGATAGAAGATGATGGGATTGTTGTCTCTACAGGGAATAAAACAGCTATCAAAATAACCGAGCTTCAACCATCTGGCAAAAAGAAGATGACTGGAGAAGATTTCTTGAGAGGGACAACCATGAACGTGGGTGAAAGATTAGGCAATGAATAACAAAAAACAAATGACTGTACGTGATGTTGCTGTAGAAATATTATTACAAATAGAAAAGAACCAAGCCTACAGCAACTTGTTATTAAATTCAATGATAAAAAAGCATCAAGTAAATTCAAAAGACATTTCTCTTTTAACAGAGATTGTGTATGGTACTTTACAAAGAAGAGATACACTTGATTTTTATTTAGAGGGTTTCTTAAAGAAGGCAAAGAAAATTGAGCCATGGGTAAGAGTATTGCTGCGAATTTCGGTCTATCAAATGGTGTATTTAGATCGAGTTCCGGAGCGTGCCATTTTCTTTGAAGCAGTAGAAATTGCTAAAAAAAGAGGCCACAAAGGAATTTCTTCCTTTGTAAATGGAGTATTAAGATCTGTTCAGCGGGAAGGTATTCCTGATATTAACCTAATAAAAGAACCTGTTGAAAGATTATCAATTAAAACAAGTCACCCAAAATGGCTGGTTCAAAAGTGGATAAAACAATTCGGTTATGATGAAGCGGAAAAGATGTGTGAGTCAAATTTACTGGCACCATCACAAACAGCACGCGTTAATCAAATAAAAAAAACAGTTCATGAAATAATTAGCGAATTACAAAGCAAAGATATATGCGTAGAGCAAGGTGATTTAGCGGTAGATGCTATAAAAGGGATGAAGGGAAACCTTGCACTTACCGAAGCGTTTTCTGAAGGACTATTAACGATTCAAGATGAAAGTTCGATGTTAGTTGCACGAGCTCTTAACCCTAAAGAAAATGAGACTATTTTAGACTCTTGTGCGGCACCAGGCGGGAAATCTACTCATATTGCGGAATTAATGAAGGGTACGGGAATTATTCATTCTCTAGACCTTCATGAGCATAAAGTAAAGCTGATAAAGCAGCAAGCTGAGCGATTAGATCTGAAAAATATACAAGCTGAAACCATGGATAGTAGGGTAGCGGGAGATCGATTTACAAAAGAGAGCTTTGATCGGATACTAGTAGATGCACCATGTTCTGGTTTTGGTGTGATACGTAGAAAACCAGATATTAAATATACAAAGTCTCAACAAGATGTTCTTAAGCTAGCAGAACTACAAAAGAATATTTTAGCAGCTGTTGCGCCTTTATTAAAATCAAATGGTATGTTAGTTTATAGTACATGTACTGTGGATGAAGAAGAAAATCAAGGTGTTGTTGAAGCATTTTTAAATGAACACCCAAACTTTGAACGGGATGAATCCGCTATAAACAATTTTCCGGATAAACTTCATCCTTATGTTCATAATGGTGAGGTACAATTGCTTCCGCATTACTTTGGAACAGATGGATTTTATATAGCATGTTTACGAAAGAAGGGTTAAAATGGAACAGATAAATACAACTAGATCGAAAGAGAACAACTTGGAGAATAAAAGTAAGCCCTCCATTTATTCATTTGAACTACATGAGCTTGAAAATTGGTTAAAAGAACAGGGAGAAAAGGCTTTTCGTGCAAATCAAATTTTTGAGTGGCTTTATATAAAACGTGCCACCAGCTTTGATGACATGTCTAATTTATCTAAAAGTCTTCGTACACTTTTAAATGAGCATTTTACTTTAACAACATTAAAAACAATTATTCAACAAACATCTAAAGATGGAACGATAAAATTTCTGTTTGAACTTCATGATGGATATTCGATAGAAACTGTTTTAATGAGACATGATTATGGCAATTCTGTTTGTGTAACCACTCAGGTTGGTTGTAGAATTGGTTGTACATTTTGTGCTTCTACATTAGGTGGACTTAAAAGAAATCTTGAAGCAGGAGAAATCGTGGCACAAGTCGTAAAGGTACAGCAAGCACTTGATGAATTTGAAGAGCGTGTTAGTCATGTTGTTATTATGGGGATCGGAGAACCCTTTGACAACTATGATGAAATGATGTCTTTCTTGAAGATTATCAACCATGATAAGAGCTTAAATATCGGTGCAAGGCATATTACTGTATCGACTAGTGGTATTATCCCGAAAATTTATAAATTCGCAGATGAAAAACTGCAAATCAACTTTGCCATTTCTTTGCATGCACCAAACACAGAATTGCGATCAAAGCTTATGCCGATTAATCGAGCTTATAAGCTTCCTGACTTAATGGAAGCAGTAAAATACTATGTAAACAAAACAGGTAGACGTGTTAGTTTTGAGTACGGGTTATTTGGCGGAGAAAATGACCAGGTTGAGCATGCTGAAGAGCTTGCAAAGTTAGTAAAAGGTTTAAAATGTCATATTAATCTTATCCCTGTAAACTATGTACCTGAAAGAAACTACGTACGTACACCAAAAGAACAAATCACATTATTTGAAGATACGCTTAAAAAGCACGGTGTAAATGTCACAACAAGAAGAGAACAGGGACATGATATTGACGCAGCGTGTGGACAACTTCGAGCTAAGGAGCGTAAAGAGGAGACGAGGTGACCATGTTGGATCATGTTTTTTTGTCGGATAGGGGAAAAGTGAGGCAACATAATGAAGATTCTGTAGGACTTTTTCAAAACAACGCCGGTATTTTAGCAATAGTTGCCGATGGAATGGGGGGGCATTTGGCTGGGGATGTTGCCAGTCAAATGACGATCTCAACTTTTAAGACACTATGGGAAGAAGAACCTGCTATAAATGGACCAGGAGAAGCAGAAAATTGGTTACTACAAAAGGTTGACGAAGTAAATAAAGCTGTTTATGAGCACTCAGTATCCCACCCTGAATGTCAAGGAATGGGTACAACAATTGTTACAGCTTTAGTAACAAAAACATACGCTACAATCGGTCATATTGGAGACAGCCGCTGTTATTTACTAAATAATAGTGGCTTTAACCAGATCACACAGGATCACTCTCTTGTAAATGAGCTGGTAAAATCAGGTCAGATTTCGAAAGAAGATGCTGAACATCATCCTCGAAAAAATGTTCTTTTACGAGCACTTGGAACAGAACAAACTGTTGATCTGGACTTAAAAACCATTGAAATGGACGATAACGATATATTATTACTATGTTCTGATGGTCTATCCAATAAAGTTACTGATGATATATTAGAAAAAGAACTGTCTCAATCAGATAGTCTTACAAAAACAGCCCATGAACTGGTTCAATTAGCAAACGATAATGGTGGAGAAGACAATATCTCTTTAATCATGCTAAAAAAGACGGCACATAAATTAGGTGAAGACTCGTGCTAATAGGTAAAAGAATTAGTGGCCGTTATAAAATTCTAGAAGTGGTCGGTGGAGGCGGGATGGCGAACGTCTATCTTGCACGCGATATGATTCTAGAGAGAGAAGTGGCGATGAAAGTATTGCGCTTTGATTTTTCTAATGATGATGAATTCATCAAGCGGTTTAGAAGAGAGGCCCAATCTGCAACAAGCTTGGCTCATCCAAATATCGTAAGCATTTATGATGTTGGTGAGGAAGATGGCATTTATTATATCGTAATGGAATATGTAGAGGGACAAACATTAAAACAGTACATACAACAATTTGCACCTGTGCATCCAAGAAAAGCTGTACGTATTATGGTTCAAATTGCTTCGGCTATTCAACACGCACATGATAATCAAATTATACATCGTGATATTAAACCACATAATATTTTGATTGATCATCATGGGAATGTGAAAGTAACTGACTTTGGAATAGCCATGGCATTAAGTGCAACTACGATCACACAAACAAACTCGGTTTTAGGTTCTGTTCATTACTTATCTCCTGAACAAGCAAGAGGCGGGTTAGCAAATAAAAAATCAGATATTTATTCTATCGGGATTGTTTTCTTTGAGTTACTCACTGGTAGATTACCATTTGATGGAGAGTCTGCTATTTCTATTGCGTTAAAGCACCTACAGTCGGAAACACCATCACCAAAGAGATGGAACCCAGACATTCCTCAAAGTATTGAAAATATAATAATCAAATCAACCGCTAAAGATCCTTTTCATCGATATGATAATGTTGAAGAATTGGAAAATGATTTGGAAACAGCTTTTGATGTTAAAAGATTATCAGAGCCTCGTTTTGTTATTCCTGAAGATGAAGAGGCAACGAAAGCTATACCTATCATTACAAATGAAAACATTGAAAATTTTAAGGCTGACGATACAATTGTAAGAAAACCTACTGTTCAGTCCGAACCAAGTCCACAAACCCAAAATAATGATTCTAAAAAAGATAAAAAAGGTAAAAAAGAAAAAAAGCAAAAGAAGAAAAAAAGTAAGGTTGCAACATTTATTATTACCACTTTTATCGTAATCATTATCTCAATTATTGCCGCTTTCTTTATTGTTCCGGAATTCTTATTACCGAAGGACGTAGAAGTACCGGATCTTACGGGTGAATCATACGAAGAAGCTGTTACAATCCTCCTTGAACATGGTTTTGATGTAGGAGAGGAACCTATTCTTATGACTGATGAAGAAATTGAAGAAGGACATGTTATTAAAACTGAACCCGAAGCAAATAACAGCGTTAAAGAAGGTTCTTTGATTACCATATATGAAAGTACAGGAAAAGAAAAGGTAGTTTTAGATGATTATGTTGGGCGTTCGATTGAAAGAGTTAAATCTATTCTTCAGTTAAAAGGATTTGAAAACATAAAGGTAACGGAAGAAACAGACGAAAATGAAACAGCTGGCAGGATTATTTCACAAAGTCCCGAAGTAGGTGAAGAAGTCGTACCTACTGAAACCGAAATAGAATTAGTTGTCAGTAAGGGGCCGGCACAAATTAAGATTGAAAACTTAGTTGGGAAAAACAGGTCTGAAATAGACGAATATGTGACTCAAAATGGTTTTATACCTAATATATCTGAAGAGAACTCTGATACAGTTCCTGAAGGAAATTTAATTTCCCAATTACCAGAACCCGGGACAGAAGTTGTTCCAAAGGATACAACATTAAAGTTAGTTTATTCTTCTGGCCCTAAAGCTAAGCCACCAAAAACAGTGACAAGAAAAGTTGAAATACCGTATGAACCAGAACAAGAAGGGGCAGAATTGACTGTTGAAATCAATATTGATGATGCGGAACATTCAATTTCTGAAGTATATAGGACATTTAAAATAACCAGTCCCCGAGAGGAAACATTAAATTTCACCATCAACCCGGGAGATGATGCGTATTATCAAATAATCGTTGACGGAAAAGTACACTCATCAGAAAAAATTGAATACCCGGCAGATGAGTAACTAGTAATATGTTCCCATTATAGCTTAGAGAGTGATAATAAAATTTTGATGAAGATCATCAAGGAGGTTTTCCATGCCACGTGGAAAAATTGTAAAGGCTCTTAGTGGTTTTTACTATGTGCAAGACAAGGAAAGATTAATTCAATGTCGTGGAAGAGGCGTGTTCCGTAAAAATAAAATCACACCTCTTGTAGGTGATGAGGTTGAGTACCAGGCTGAAAATGATCTGGAAGGTTATATTTTGGAGGTTTTTGAACGGAAAAATGAATTAGTTCGACCCCCCATTTGTAATGTTGATCAAGCGATCCTTGTTTTTTCTGCTGTAGAGCCGGATTTTAGTACAACATTATTAGATCGTTTTTTAGTGTTAATAGAAGCGAATGATATTATCCCTATTATTGTTATAAGTAAAGTTGATCTGATTCCATCTGAGGAAATAAGAGAAAGAGTAGGGGCCTTTGCAAAAGACTATCAAAATGCAGGATACACAGTTCTTTTAACCTCAACAGTAGAATCAACGGTAGATAAAGATTTGTTACCATTTCTTAATGACCATATTTCTGTATTTGCCGGTCAATCGGGTGTGGGAAAATCATCACTATTGAACGTTCTTAGACCTGATTTAGAGCTTAAAACAAATGATATATCCTCCCACCTTGGCCGGGGAAAGCATACAACACGGCATGTAGAACTTATCCCGGTAGGAACGGGTTTTGTAGCTGATACTCCAGGGTTTAGCTCTTTAGATTTTACAGGGATTGAGGTGGAAGATCTTACCTATTGCTTCCCTGAAATGAGAGAAAGAAGTGGAGATTGTAAATTCAGGGGATGTACTCATGTAAGAGAACCGAAGTGTTCAGTGAAAAATGCTGTTGAAGCAGGCGAAATTCCACAGTATCGCTATGATCACTATTTAACATTTGTTGAAGAAATTAAAGAGAGAAAGCCGAGGTATTAAGTATGATAAAAATTGCTCCATCTATTTTATCGGCAAACTTTGCAAAATTAGGAGAGGAAGTAAAAGATGTAGAAAATGGGGGGGCAGATTACATCCATGTTGATGTAATGGATGGACACTTTGTACCGAACATTACAATTGGACCGTTGATTGTAGAGGCGATTCGTCCCGTTACAAAGCTTCCTCTAGATGTTCATTTAATGATCGAAAAACCGGATCAATACATTGGAGAATTTGCGAAAGCTGGTGCGGATATTATAACTGTGCATGTTGAAGCATGTAGACATTTACATCGTACACTGCAGTTAATAAAATCTGAGGGTGTGAAATCAGGTGTGGTATTAAATCCTCATACCCCGATTGAATCGATTGTTCATGTTTTAGAGGACGTTGACATGGTTTTATTTATGACAGTCAATCCTGGATTTGGCGGTCAAACATTTATCCCTCAAGTTTTACCAAAAATTAAGCAATTAGCAAACATAGTAAAAGAAAAAAATCTTTCTATCGACATTGAGGTTGATGGTGGAGTAAACGAAGAAACGGCAAAATTATGTGTTGAAGCAGGTGCGAATGTCCTTGTTGCAGGATCATTTATCTATAATAATCCTGATCGGCACCAAGCTATTCAGACATTAAAACAAGCTATTCTTTCCTAAGAAATAATAAAATCGTACAAAGTAAATCATCCTATTTAATGATTAGATTAAATATAACTGGGGGCTTTTTACGATGAATTTTTCAAAAGAAGATATAGTAATCATTGAACAAGCTTTAAAAGCTGTTTCAAATTCCAGTACTGATTACCAGGAACTTAAACAATATAAAACAGTATTGCAAAAGCTTAAAAACAATTTAGAAACCGCACAATTAGATGGTTTTAGATATGATTATGATGATAATATGTAAGAGAATGAAAGTTCTGACACCGAAAGTAGTGTCAGGCTTTTTTCTTATTTTTTGACCAACTGAAAAATATCCTTAATATTATATATAGATTGGGTGAAAGGCACATATATGACAACTATATCTCTTGTAGCAGGAGGACCTAAAGAAAACCTTGCAGACTTAACTAAGTATCATTCAGATGAAATGGTCTGGGTTGGAATTGATAGAGGGTCCCGTTATCTTTTAGATCTCAACATACCTTTACATTATGCGTTTGGAGATTTTGATTCAATATCTTATAAAGAACATGAAAGTTTAAAGACAAAAATACCGAACTTAAATACACTTCCTTCTGAAAAGGATAAAACTGATACTGAAATAGCACTTGATTGGGCAATTTCTCAAAAACCGGATCAAATATATATATTTGGAGCAACAGGAGGAAGGCTTGATCATTTACTTGGGAATATTCATCTTCTTATAAAATCCACTTCAACTCTATCGAAAATTGACATAATCGATCAACAAAATCAAATCACGCTCTACACATCAGGTACATATAAAGTAAAGAGGAAAATTGAGTGGGACTATATCTCATTTGTTGCCATAACTTCTGATATATACGGGTTAACATTAGATGGATTTAAATATCCATTAAAAAACTGTCATATCAGGCTTGGCTCCACATTATGTATTAGTAATGAACTCATTGGTGATGTAGGTACTTTTTCTTTTCAAGAGGGCATATTATTAATGATAAGAAGCCGAGATTAACTGTTGTTCAATGAGCAAGATAGCGTCATTTTTTATATGGGAACTGAATATAATGCTAAGGAACTGATTCATAACATTTTTTGACGCTTCTAGCACCTTTGAACAAGCTTTAACCTTGTTGAATGATTGGTTGAGGAGGGAAACAATGAAATTTTATACGATTAAGCTACCGAAGTTTTTAGGAGGAATTGTTCGAGCAATGCTCGGTTCGTTTAAAAAAGATTAAGAAAAAAGCACCGAATTATCGGTGCTTCTTTCTTGTTTCGCTTTATAGTATCTATATTCTCGAAGATAAGAGAATAAGTTTTTGAGTAAGCTTAATAAATTAAACTCGCTCAACTTTACCTGATCTTAAAGCGCGAGCAGATACATATACTCTTTTTGGTTTTCCGTTAACTAAGATGCGAACTTTTTGAAGGTTTGCGCCCCAAGTACGTTTGTTAGCGTTCATCGCGTGTGAACGAGAGTTACCTGAGCGAGTTTTTCTACCAGTAACAACGCATTTACGTGCCATGTTATTCCCTCCTTACTACAAAAAAACACTACATATTTTACAATAGTCATGTACATAGCCATGAGATACTTTAATAATTTATCATAACTGTCATTAGAATGCAATACTTCTACAATAGTCTTTCAAGAATTTTTCCTTGACATAGTATTTTAAGTATTGTTCTATATAATAGAAGTACTTGTATTTATACTTCGGACTTATAATCGCTTTTAAAATTTATGGGCTTATAGTAAAATAACTGTAGCCAGTGCGAACAATTCCAAAGGGGGAACTAATATGTCCATTGAATTAAAAACAAAGTACGGACAAATCGATATTTCAAACGAAGTCATTGCTACCATTGCAGGTGGTGCAGCTATTGACTGCTATGGTATTGTTGGAATGGCATCAAAGAATCAAATAAAAGACGGTCTTACGGATATCCTAAGAAAAGAAAACTTTAGCAGAGGCGTAATCGTTCGTCAGAATGACGAATCGATTAATATAGATATGTATATAATCGTCAGCTATGGTACAAAAATTTCTGAAGTCGCACATAACGTTCAAACGAAAGTAAAGTACACGTTAGATCAGACGGTTGGACTTGCTGTTGATTCTGTTAACATTTTTGTACAAGGTGTTCGTGTTGCGAACCCGTAGTAAGGAGGAAACTACCTGTGTCTAATACAACCTTAGATGGTAAGCAGTTTGCAGAGATGATTTTGCAAGGTGCGAACCACCTAGCCAATAATGCAAAATTAGTTGATGCGCTCAATGTATTTCCAGTTCCAGATGGAGATACTGGTACAAACATGAATCTATCAATGACATCAGGCGCAAAGGAAGTAAAAAACAATAAATCTGATCATATCGGGAAAGTTGGGAATGCGCTTTCAAAGGGTCTATTAATGGGTGCTCGAGGTAACTCCGGTGTGATTCTGTCACAATTATTTAGAGGATTTTCTAAATCCATAGAACTAAAAGCATTCATTAATGCAACTGAGTTTGCAGCTGCTCTTCAAGCTGGTGTTGATACTGCCTACAAAGCTGTTATGAAACCTGTCGAAGGGACAATATTAACTGTTGCTAAGGATGCTGCAAAAGTTGCAGTACATGTAGCTGAGACTGAGACATCTATCACAAAGGTTATGGAGTTAACCTTAAAAGAAGCGGAAGCTTCCCTGAAGCGCACTCCTGAGCTTTTACCCGTATTAAAAGAAGTAGGTGTGGTGGATAGTGGAGGCCAAGGCTTAGTTTTTGTATATGAAGGCTTTTTAGCAGTCCTAAAAGGTGAAAAGCTTACGACTGCACATGTCACAACACCATCTATGGATGAGCTTGTGAATGCAGAGCACCATAAGAGTGTTCAAGGTCATATAAATACAGAGGATATTGAGTTCGGATATTGCACCGAATTTATGGTGCGCTTTGAGGCTGACAAAACACCTTTTGATGAAGATACGTTTAGGAATGAATTAAGTGAATTCGGTGATTCATTATTAGTTATTGCTGATGATGAATTGGCTAAAGTACATATACATGCTGAATATCCAGGTGAAGTACTATCTTACGGGCAAAAATATGGAAACCTCATCAATATGAAAATAGAAAATATGAGACAGCAACATACCGATATTGTTGGGGAACACCAACAGACTGCACCAACAGTAAGGAAAGCCGAAAAAAATAAATATGGTATTGTTACTGTTTCAATGGGTAAAGGTATTGCAGAGTTATTTAGAAGCATTGGGGCAAATGAAGTCATTGAAGGCGGTCAAACAATGAATCCAAGCACTGAGGATATTGTTAAGGCGATTCAAGACGTAAACGCCGAAAATATTATCATTTTACCAAATAACTCAAATATTGTTATGGCAGCTCAACAAGCAGCATCAGTAGTTGAAGAAAATGTTATCGTTATTCCATCTAAGACAGTGCCGCAAGGAATGGCTGCATTACTGGCGTTTAATCCAACAGCTGAGGCAGAAGAAGTTGAAGGAATGTTGAATGATGCATTGCAGCATGTGAAGAGTGGTCAGATAACATATGCCGTACGTGATACAAATATTGATGGACTCGATATTGCAAAAGGCGATTTTATGGGTATATCAAACGGTAAAATTGTTATTACGGATCGGGAACAATTAGCTGCCTCTAAAAAACTTCTCACTGAGATGATTTCCGAAGATGATGAAATTGTCACGATCATCCAAGGTGAAGAAGCAACTAAAGAAGATACAGAACAGCTGTTACAATTTGTTGAAGAAATGTTTGAGGACGTAGAAGTTGAAGTACATAAAGGCGATCAGCCTTTATATTCCTATATATTTTCAGTTGAATAATAAACAACAAAAACCCGGGTTTCTGGGTTTTTTGTTGTTTATTTGCAAGATTTCCTCAATTTTAAATTTTTGCAATGCTGATCACAAATTATAGACATGCTGATTTTCCTTATATCTGTTAAAATAAAAATGTAGGAAACGAATGTTCCCGTACTGTTAACAATAGCAAATAAAAGATAAGAACGTTATTTTAAATAAAAGGGTAGACGAGCAATGTTGAACATAATTAATTACTGCTTATGTGATTAAAGTAACTGAATAAGGAGGGTTAGCTGCGACTCCTACAGGTCAACAGCTAAGATCTTATGGCTTATGGAAGACGCAAATTTAATGGTGATGAATAAATTATTAGAACCAATTTCTGTTTTAAAAGGTGTAGGAAATGAAACATCTGAATTATTGAATGATGTAGGGATTTATACAATTCAAGACCTGCTGGAGTATTTTCCTTATCGATATGATGATAATAGTCTGCGAGACTTAGAAGATGTTAAGCACGATGAGCGAGTAACGGTTGAAGGGAGGGTACATAGTGAGGCTTCTCTTACCTTTTTCGGGAAAAAACGCTCACGGTTAACATTTCGTTTACTTGTTGGAAAGTACCTTTTATCAGTTGTTTGTTTTAACCGTCCTTACTATAAAAATAAACTTACCATTGATTCAACTGTTACGGTAACTGGAAAATGGGACAAGCATCGGCAAACCATTACTGTCCAGCAATTATCGTTCGGTCCTAAGAAAGAACAATCAGGCATAGAACCGGTTTACTCTATAAAGGGTAAACTTACAGTAAAAGGGATAAAAAAGTTTGTTTCACTTGCCTTATCAACATATTTAAATGATATTGAAGAAATTCTCCCTGAAGAATTGATACAAAAATATAAGTTGTTAACCAGAAGAGAAGCACTTTACACAATTCATACGCCCCATGAAAAGGAAGATTTAAAGTTAGCGCGCAGACGTTTTGTGTATGAGGAATTTCTATTATTTCAACTTAAAATGCAGGCTTTAAGAAAAATACAACGTGAACAGTCAAAAGGGGTTATGCATGAATTTTCAAGAGAGAGACACCAGCAATTTATTGATTCATTACCTTTTCCGCTTACAAACGCACAATTGAGAGTGGTGAATGAGATTTTACAGGATATGACATCTCCATACCGCATGAATCGATTATTGCAAGGAGATGTTGGTTCTGGAAAAACTGTGGTAGCTGCTATCGCTTTTTATGCTGCGGTGTTATCCGGCTACCAAGGGGCTCTTATGGTTCCAACTGAAATTCTAGCAGAGCAACATGCTGATTCACTAGTTCAACTTTTTGAGCCGTATAATGTAACTGTTGCATTGCTGACAAGTTCAGTTAAAGGGAAAAAGAGAAGAGAATTGCTAGGAAAAGTCGAAAACAATGAGATCCAACTATTGATCGGAACACACGCCTTAATCCAGGATGATATAAAGTTTCACAAACTTGGTCTTGTTATTACAGATGAACAACATCGCTTTGGTGTGGAACAAAGACGAATGCTCCGTGAAAAAGGAGAACATACAGATGTCTTGTTTATGACAGCAACACCGATTCCAAGAACTTTAGCTATAACAGCTTTTGGGGAAATGGATGTATCGGTAATTGACGAGTTACCTGCCGGAAGAAAAACAATCGAAACTTACTGGGTAAAACCTTCGATGCTTGAAAGGATTCTCGTATTTATTGAAAAAGAGTTATCAAAAGGACGCCAGGCTTATGTTATTTGCCCATTGATTGAGGAATCTGATAAGTTGGATGTCCAAAATGCCCTTGATGTTCACAGTATGTTGACTTCTTACTATAAAGGGAGATTTCAGATTGGCCTTATGCATGGAAGACTCTCTTCAGATGAAAAAGACTCTGTAATGAGAAGCTTTAGTCAAAATGAAGTAAATGTATTGGTTTCTACAACTGTCGTGGAAGTGGGTGTCAATGTTCCGAATGCTACAACAATGATTATTTATGATGCGGAACGGTTTGGCCTTTCTCAACTCCACCAATTAAGAGGTCGGGTAGGTCGGGGCAGTGAACAATCTTATTGTATTTTGCTTGCAGATCCTAAATCTGAAACTGGAAAAGAACGAATGAAAATCATGACAGAGACAAATGATGGATTTGTCCTCTCGGAACGTGATTTAGAACTTAGAGGACCAGGTGACTTCTTTGGGAAAAAACAAAGCGGAATGCCAATTTTTAAAGTAGCAGATATGGTACATGATTATCGTGCATTGGAAGTAGCGAGACAAGATGCAGCAGAACTTATCCAGTCGAAGGCTTTTTGGGAAGAAGTAAAATATGAACCATTAAGAGTATACTTACATCAATCAGGCATACTCGAGGGCGAAAAGCTGGATTAATGTTAGCTTAATAACTTTTTCTAAGAAAACAGATAGCAATACAGTTGCAATCTGTTTTCTTTATCTATATACTACTATTAGTACCTAGTCTTAATAGTTCGGACGGTGTCATTGATATCATGAGAAAAAGTAAAAAAGAGAGACAACTTTTATTACAGGAGACAATTACTAACACACCATTCATAACCGATGAAGAGCTAGCTGAGAGGTTTCAAGTTAGTATTCAAACGATACGCTTGGATAGGTTAGAATTATCCATTCCTGAATTAAGGGAACGAATAAAACATGTTGCTGAAAAGAAATTGGATGATGAAGTTAAGGCATTACCGATAGAAGAAGTAATAGGAGAAGTTATAGACTTACAACTCGATGAGTCAGCAATTTCTATTTTGGAAATTAAAAAAGAGCATGTATTTAGCAGGAATCAAATTGCCAGGGGCCATCACTTATTTGCACAAGCAAACTCATTGGCTGTAGCGATGATAAATGATGAATTGGCATTAACAGCAAAGGCAAATATTCATTTTACAAGACAAGTGAAAGAAAATGAGCGTGTCATTGCCAAAGCGAAAATGGTGAAAAATGATTCTGAACAAAAACGAACGATGGTAGAAGTAAATAGCTTTGTAGGAAGTGAATTGGTTTTTTCTGGTGAGTTTGAAATGTATCGCTCTAATCAAACACAAAGGTAGGTTACATAATGAAGCTAGCGATCGATGCAATGGGTGGAGATCATGCGCCAAAATCGGTAGTTGAAGGTGTCATGAAAGCTATAGCTGCATTTCCCGATTTAGAGGTCACGCTTATTGGTCAGGAAGATAAAATAAAAACATATTTAACAGATGCTACAAGAATCAACATTATACATACTGATGAAATAATCGAAGGAACAGATGAGCCTGTTCGAGCAGTACGTCGTAAAAAAAATGCATCAATGGTCTTAATGGCAAATGAAGTGAAAGAAGGGAGAGCAGACGGGTGTATTTCAGCAGGAAACACAGGTGCTCTTATGACAGCCGGATTATTAGTTGTAGGAAGAATTGAGGGTATAGAAAGGCCTGCATTATCGCCAACATTACCAACACTGGATGGTAAAGGTTTTTTATTTTTAGATGTAGGCGCAAATGTTGATGCAAAACCGGAACATTTACTTCAATATGCCATTATGGGATCAGTATATGCAGAAAAAGTTAGAGGAATTAATAACCCTAGAGTGGGCCTTTTGAATGTTGGGACAGAAGATAAGAAAGGGAATGAGTTAACTAAGCAAACATTTGAACTGTTAAAAGAAGCGAATGTTAACTTTATCGGAAATGTTGAATCAAGAGATTTGATGGAATCTGTGGCAGATGTTGTCGTTACAGATGGGTTTACTGGAAATATCGCCCTAAAGACAATCGAGGGTACAGCCCTTTCTGTATTTTCGATGCTGAAATCTGCTTTAACAAGTAATTTCACTTCAAAGCTTGCTGCAGGTGTGTTAAAACCCCAATTGAAAGTAATCAAACAGCAAATGGATTATTCTGAATATGGCGGTGCTGCACTATTTGGTTTAAAAGCACCTGTGATTAAAGCCCACGGATCATCGGATGCTAATGCAATTTATAATGCTATCCGTCAAACAAGAGAAATGATATCAAATGATGTATCCGGTACAATTCTTTCTTCAATAAAGGGATAGGAAACGGAGGAAACGAGATGACGAAGATTGCTTTTTTATTTCCCGGTCAAGGATCACAAGTAGTCGGCATGGGAAAGGACTTCTATCAAGACATTGCTGAGTCAAAAGAAATTTTTGAAAAAGCCGACAAAAAATTAGGACAGAAATTAAAGGAACTCATTTTCGAAGGACCACAAGATACATTAACATTAACTTATAATGCCCAGCCTGCTTTACTAACAACAAGTATCGCTATTTTAGAATATGTTAAGAAATTTAATGTCCATGCAGATTATGTTGCTGGTCATTCGTTAGGAGAATACTCGGCTCTTGTTGCTGCAGGTGTTCTGGATTTTGAGGACGCTGTTTATGCTGTAAAAAAACGCGGAGAATATATGGACGAGGCTGTACCTGCAGGTAAGGGAGCAATGTCGGCCATCCTGGGAATGGCGGCAGAAGAATTGGAAAAGGTCACAAACAATGTAACTGAAAATGGCGATTCGGTTCAATTAGCGAACCTAAATTGCCCCGGACAAATCGTTATCTCTGGAACAGCTGCAGGGGTTGAAAAGGCGTCTGCACTTGCAAAAGAAAATGGTGCAAAACGAGCAATTCCATTAGTTGTCAGCGGGCCGTTCCATTCTGAATTAATGAAACCTGCAGCAGAAAAGTTTGATCAGATATTATCTGAAGTTAAATTTAAGGATGCTACTTCCCCGGTCATTGCAAATGTAACAGCAAAACCGGTAGAAAGTCACGAGCAAATTAAGGATTTACTTGTCAAACAGTTATACTCACCTGTAAGATGGGAAGAATCAATAAGAACAATGGTACAAAATGGTGTGACAACATTTGTCGAAATTGGACCTGGTAAAGTGTTAACTGGATTGGTGAAAAAAATTGATCGTTCAGCATCGGTTTATAATATATTTGATCTTGAATCTTTACATATAACTGTAGAGAAATTAAAGGAGGAAGCTTAATGCTAAGCAATAAGGTTGCTTTAGTTACCGGGGCATCACGTGGAATTGGAAGAGCCATCGCATTGGATCTTGCAAAGAATGGGGCTAGTATTGCTGTTAACTATGCCGGAAACGAAGCAAAAGCTAATGAGGTTGTTGATGAGATCAAAGCAAGTGGCGGACAAGCTATCGCTATTAAAGCCGATGTGTCTAATGGTGATGAAGTTCAGCAAATGATAAAAGAAGTGATTAAGGAATTTGGTCAATTAGATATTCTTGTAAATAACGCAGGAATAACAAGAGATAATCTTCTCATGAGAATGAAAGATTCAGAATGGGATGAAGTTATCGACACAAACTTAAAAGGAGTATTTCTCTGTACAAAGGCAGTTACAAGACAAATGATGAAGCAAAGAAATGGCCGAATTATTAATATAACATCAGTTGTTGGTGTAAGCGGAAATCCTGGTCAAGCAAATTATGTTGCAGCAAAAGCGGGAGTAATTGGATTAACAAAAACAACAGCCAAGGAATTAGCATCTAGAAATATTACTGTAAATGCTGTAGCTCCCGGATTTATTACAACAGACATGACAGATGAATTAAATGACGATATCAAAGCGGATTTACTTAAACAAATTCCATTAGCAGCTTTAGGAGAACCAAGTGATATAGCTAATGCTGTAACATTTCTTGCTTCGGAGAAAAGTAAATATATCACTGGGCAAACTCTTCATATTAACGGTGGAATGGTGATGTAATTTTTTTGTATTTCCTTGATCGTGGCAAGGAAAACTAGTGAAGAAAACTGATTGAAATAAAATACTAGAAACAAACCTAGTTTTTCATAATAAAATCATCTATAATACTTGAGGGGAGGTGAAGGAAAATGGCAGATGTTTTAGAACGTGTAACAAAGATTATCGTTGACCGTTTAGGTGTAGATGAGGCTGAAGTGAAATTAGAGTCTTCATTTAAAGATGATCTTGGAGCAGATTCCCTTGATGTAGTTGAGCTTGTTATGGAACTTGAAGATGAGTTCGATATGGAGATTTCTGACGAAGATGCAGAAAAAATCGGTACAGTGGGTGACGCTGTTAACTACATAAATAGCCAACAGTAATGTTGCTAAAAAAGTCCCGTAGGTATTACGGGACTTTCCCCCTTTCTTTAGCATTTAAAAATTATTTTTGCTGGTATCAGGCTTCTATGCTTTATTCTTAGCATGATGTATACTACTGGTAAACACATGCACAGGTCATAAGCCACTTCATAATTCAAGGGGACAATGACAATTACCTTCAATTATGAAGTGTCTTATACAAGTTTAAACATGGAGTTGCTTTCGTATTTAAATTGGAGGTCCAAGCTATGGCAAGACATATAAATTATAAAGAGAGACGCTCTTTTGCAAAAAAAGCGGAAGAGTTTAAAAAATTCCAAGTGAATATTGGACATGTGTTTGCAAATGAAAAACTCTTGTACCAAGCATTTACTCATTCCTCATATGTTAATGAACATCGAAAAAAACCATATGAAGATAATGAGAGGCTGGAATTTTTAGGTGATGCTGTTCTTGAGTTAACTATTTCTCAATACCTCTACAAGAAATATCCAATGATGAGTGAAGGGGAATTAACAAAATTACGTGCTGCGATCGTATGTGAGCCTTCACTTGTTGGTTTTGCTGATTCTCTTTCGTTTGGTAGTTTGGTGTTACTTGGTAAAGGTGAGGAAATGACTGGAGGTCGTTCTCGGCCTGCTTTACTCGCTGATGTATTTGAAGCATTCATTGGAGCGCTTTATTTAGATCAAGGTCTTGAGGCCGTTGTTCAATTTTTGGATAAGTTTGTTATTCCAAAAGTTGATGAAGGAGCCTTTTCGCATGTAATGGATTTCAAGAGTCAGCTTCAGGAATTTGTTCAAAGAGATACAAAAGGGATACTAGAATATAAAATCCTTCAGGAAAAAGGTCCTGCGCATAACCGTGAATTTGTCTCCACTGTTTCTTTAGATGGCAAGGTGTATGGTACAGGTAGCGGTAAGTCAAAAAAAGAAGCAGAACAGCATGCTGCCCAAGAGGCACTATCGAAACTGCAACAAATAAATAAATAGGATCAAGTAAAAAGGACAACCTTAGAATCGTATGATAAACAACATACGAAATTGAAGGAATTGTCCTTTTTTAAGGTTTATCTATTTAAAACTCTTAACGATAAAAAAACTTTAAGTTATGTCGACAAATTATGATAAAATATGGAGGAGTTTGTCATAATTACGATGATATAAAACACAATTGACGAAAACATTAGAAAAAAAGAATAAGTAAGGAGGATCACAATGTTCCTCAAACGTTTGGATATTGTTGGATTCAAGTCCTTTGCTGAAAGAGTCACCGTAGATTTTGTCAAAGGTGTTACTGCAGTAGTTGGACCTAATGGAAGTGGGAAAAGTAATATAACCGATGGTATTAGATGGGTACTTGGAGAACAGTCTGCTAAATCTTTGCGCGGAGCAAAAATGGAAGATATTATTTTTGCCGGAAGCGATTCGAGAAAAAGCTTAAATGTAGCTGAAGTAACTCTTACGCTTGATAATGAAGATCATTTTCTTCCTATTGATTATCATGAGGTAAGTGTAACCCGCCGTGTTTACCGTTCAGGAGAAAGCGAATTTTTCATTAATAAACAAAGCTGTCGATTAAAAGACATTGTTGACCTGTTTATGGACTCAGGTTTAGGGAAAGAAGCATTTTCGATCATAAGCCAAGGGAAAGTAGAAGAAATTCTAAGCAGTAAATCTGAAGAAAGACGTTCAATTTTTGAAGAAGCTGCAGGAGTTTTGAAATATAAATCTCGGAAGAAAAAGGCTGAATATAAACTTGCGGAAACACAAGAAAATTTAAATCGTGTAAATGATATTCTTCATGAGTTGGAAGGGCAAGTCGAACCTTTAAAAATGCAGGCATCTATTGCCAAGGATTATTTAGAACAAAAGGAAGAACTAGAGCAGATTGAAGTTGCTTTAACAGTGTATGAAATAGAAGAACTTCATCAAAAATATGAAAGTCTTTCTAAATCTGTAGAAAATAACAAGGTCTTAGAAGGAAACCTTTCAGCTACCATGCATAAAAAAGAAGCAGCAGTCGAACAGATGAAAGATCATATTGGTGCTTTAGATGACTCGATTAATGACCTTCAACAGGTTCTTTTACTTGCAAGTGAAGAGTTAGAAAAGCTTGAAGGTAGAAAAGAAGTCCTAAAAGAGAGAAAGAAAAATGCCCATCAAAATAAAGCTCAATTAGAAAAAACAATAGCTGACTATACAACGCAAATAGCTCAATTACGTCATGAAAAATCAGAACAAGAAATGCTTCTTGACGTTTATTCAAATGAATTGGAATTGATCAAAAAAGAATTATCAGAAAAGCAAAAGATGGCATTATCATATAATCAAAATATTGAAGAGCTAATTGAAGAAATGAAAAGTGAATATTTTGAGCTCCTTAATGAGCAAGCTACAGCAAGAAATGAGATTCAATATTTAAATGAACAATTAACTCAACAAGAAAGAAAAAATGAGAGATTGCTAGAATCAAATAAACGATATGTGGTAGAGCGCTCTGAAATTTTAGAAAAAAAATTAAAGGTTGAAGCAAACTATGCACTGGTTGAGAAACAATTATCAGATCAAATAAAAAATTTCCGAGACACCTCAGCCAAACTAGAAAACCTTAAAAATACGTATCAAAAAAAAGAATCGGCATTATATCAGGCCTATCAATTATTACAACAAACCAGGTCACGTAAAGAAGTACTAGAATCAATGCAGGAAGATTATGCTGGATTTTTTCAAGGAGTAAAAGAGATTCTAAAGGCCAAAGACAAACTCGGTGGAATTCATGGTGCTGTGGCAGAATTAATTAAGACGGAAAAGGACTTTGAAACTGCCGTTGAGATTGCCTTAAGCAGCTCTATGCAGCATGTAGTTGTTGAAGATGAAGGTGCTGCTAGAAAAGCGATACAATTTTTAAAGCAAAACTCATATGGGCGAGCTACGTTACTCCCACTGTCAGTCATTAAAGAGCGTGCTATCAACAAGCATGATTTGAATATGATTCAAAATCACCCTGCTTTTATCGGTATCGCTACAAGTCTTGTGGAGTATGAACCTAGATTTAAATCAATAATCGCTAACTTACTAGGAACAGTCATTGTTACATCAGATCTAAAAGGTGCAAATGATATTGCAAAGTTAATGAATTATCGTTACCGGCTTGTAACGCTACAAGGAGATGTTGTAAATCCTGGCGGTTCGATGACTGGTGGAGCCGTTAAACAAAAAAACAATTCACTCTTAAGTCGACAACGCGAAGTTGAACAAATTTCGGAAAAGCTGACGGTAATGGAAGAGAAAACAGAACAACTCGAAATGGATGTAAAGTCTTCGAAGGAGATCATTGTAAAACAAGAAAGGCAATTAGAGGATTTACGCTCAAAAGGTGAAAATCTAAGACTAGAGGAACAAAGAATACGAAGTGATATCCGTGAAATTGAATTAAATGAAAAAAATGTGAATGATCATTTAACATTATATGATTCAGAAAGAGAATCGTTTGATTCTGAAAAGGATCGGATTGATCGTCGCAAAAAAGAACTTGAGGCTAAACTTCAAGAAGTTTCAACAAAAATAGTTGATCTTGATCAAAAAATTGAGGAAATGTCTGAAAAGAAAAACACACAGCAAACCTCAAAAGATGAGCTTCAAACTGAACTAACAGAACTAAAAGTTGTCTTAGCCGGAAAACAACAATTGTTTGAAAATCAAAAAGAAAAAGTAGAAAGAATTCATGAAGATCTAAAGCATGCTCAACAAAAGCATGACGAAGCAGCTGATGATTACTCTCTTCTATCAAGTGAAATGACGTCAAGCTCATCCGGAGAAGAAAAACTGGAAGAAGCGGCAACAAAAAAGCTTCAAGATAAAAATAAAACAATCGATTTAATTGCAAGTAGAAGAGAAGAACGTCTTCAGCTACAAGGCAAGCTTGAGTTTGAAGAAAGCGAGTTAAAAGAGATAAAACGTCAGGATAAGCAATTGCAAGAAATCCTTAAAGATGAAGAAGTAAAGCTAAACCGCCTGGACGTTGAACTCGATAATCGCTTAAATCATTTACGTGAGGAATACTTTTTATCCTTTGAAGGAGCAAAAGAAAAATTCACACTTGAGATTGAAGTGGATGAAGCGAGAAAACGTGTTAAACTAATCAAACTTGCAATTGATGAGTTAGGAACGGTAAACTTAGGAGCGATTGATGAATATGAACGTGTTTCTGAACGTTTTACATTCTTAACCGAGCAACGTGATGATTTACTAGAAGCGAAAGACACACTTTACTTAGTGATTGATGAAATGGATGATGAAATGAAAAGAAGGTTTGAACAAACCTTTAATGCAATTCGATCACATTTTGAAGCTGTATTCCAAGCCCTCTTTGGTGGGGGAAGAGCGGAGCTTAAACTAACAGATCCTAATGATTTGTTAAACACAGGTGTTGAAATTGTTGCACAACCACCTGGTAAAAAATTACAAAATCTTGGGTTGTTGTCTGGAGGAGAACGTGCATTAACAGCTATAGCATTATTATTCTCGATTTTGAAAGTCCGCCCTGTCCCGTTTTGTGTACTTGATGAAGTTGAGGCAGCTCTTGATGAAGCGAATGTACATCGATTTGCGCAATATTTAAAGAAGTTCAGTCATGAAACTCAATTTATCGTCATCACCCATCGTAAAGGTACCATGGAAGAAGCGGATGTATTATATGGGGTAACGATGCAGGAATCAGGTGTCTCAAAGCTTGTATCAGTTAGATTAGAAGAGACAAAAGAATTAGTTCAATCTTAGCCGAAAGGACGACCAACAGAATGAGTTTTTTTAAGAAATTAAAAGAAAAAATCACTCAACAAACAGATGCTGTAACTGTAAAATTTAAAGAGGGCTTGACAAAAACCCGAGATTCTTTTGCAGGTAAAATGAATGATTTAGTGGCGAAATATCGAAAAGTAGATGAAGATTTTTTCGAGGAACTTGAAGAGCTTTTAATTAGTGCAGATGTGGGTGTCGCTACTGTTATGGATTTAATTGATGAGTTGAAAATGGAAGTGAAGCGACGCAACATCCAAGATACAAAGGATGTCCAAGCTGTCATCTCTGAAAAACTTATTGACATTTATGAAGGTGACAGTGAAGACGAACCTATTAACAAATTAAACCTTGAAAAAGGCAGACTAAATGTTATTTTATTCGTAGGTGTTAATGGTGTTGGAAAAACAACTACAATCGGAAAATTAGCTCATAAGTTAAAAAGTGAGGGTAATTCAGTTCTTTTAGCAGCTGGAGATACATTTAGGGCAGGAGCAATTGAACAGCTGGAAGTATGGGGAGAAAGAGTTGGCGTAGATGTAATTAAACAATCGGAAGGCTCAGATCCTGCTGCTGTTATGTACGATGCCGTCCAAGCTGCTAAAGCTAGACAAGTAGATGTTTTATTATGTGATACAGCCGGACGTCTTCAAAACAAAGTAAACTTGATGAAGGAGCTAGAAAAGGTAAAACGTGTGATAGAACGTGAGATCCCTGGAGCACCGCATGAAGTATTACTTGTATTAGATGCAACAACAGGTCAAAACGCGATGACACAAGCGAAACAATTTTCACAAGCAACAGATGTTTCAGGAATTGTTCTTACTAAATTAGACGGTACAGCTAAGGGTGGTATTGTATTGGCTATTAAAGGTGAACTGGATGTACCAGTGAAATTTGTTGGTTTAGGTGAAAAGATGGATGATTTACAAGAGTTTCATACTGAGCAATATGTCTACGGTCTGTTCTCAGGTATTATTGAGGAACAAGAAGAAGAATAAAATCTTATTAAGCTAACCTTATCTTGGTTAGCTTTTTTATACGTCAGAAAGGATAAAAATGTTATGAATATCGTATAAGAAACTAGGACGTAGCTATTAGGATTTGGCGAAAAGTCATGTTTTTCTACTATATGCCTTTATATACTTGACAAGAAAATGCTTCGTATGTAGACTTATATGTTGTAAAGGTAATTCACTTAACGAAGGGGTGAAAAGGCATGATGCTTGAAAAAACAACGAGGTTAACGTATTTATTTGATTTTTATCAATCACTGTTAACCCCTAAGCAGAAGAGCTATATGTCCTTATACTATTTAGATGATTACTCCCTTGGTGAAATTGCGGAAGAGTACAGTGTTAGTAGACAAGCTGTTTACGATAACATTAAGCGAACTGAAGCAATGTTGGAGCAATATGAGGAAAAGCTAGTATTATTTCAAAAGTTTCAAGAGCGACAGAAGATCATGACAAAGCTGCGTGAATTTTCTGCTGAAGTGGCAAATCATAATCAGTATGAAGTCTTGCTTCAAGAACTTGAGAAATTAGATTAGGAGGCGGCATTTATGGCATTTGAAGGATTAGCCGACCGACTGCAGAATACAATGGCCAAAATTCGCGGCAAAGGAAAAGTAACTGAAGCGGACGTAAAGGAAATGATGCGCGAAGTGCGCCTTGCCCTTTTAGAAGCAGATGTAAACTTTAAGGTCGTAAAGGAGTTTATTAAGCGCGTAAGTGAGCGTGCTGTTGGTCAAGAAGTTATGAAAAGCTTAACTCCTGGACAACAGGTCATTAAAGTCGTTAAAGATGAGCTAACCGAATTAATGGGTGGAGAGCAAAGTAAGGTTGCGGTATCAAATCGTCCACCGACAGTTATTATGATGGTTGGTTTACAAGGTGCAGGTAAAACAACAACTACCGGTAAGCTGGCAAATCTCTTAAGAAAGAAACATAATCGAAATCCATTGCTTGTTGCGGCAGATATTTATCGACCTGCTGCTATTAAGCAGCTGCAAACACTAGGAAAACAATTAGATATGTCAGTATTTTCCTTGGGAGACCAAGTAAGTCCAGTTGAAATTGCAACAAAAGCATTAGAGCATGCAAAGCAAGAGCATCATGACTATGTGATCATTGATACAGCTGGTCGACTTCATATAGATGAAAATCTAATGGAAGAGCTTGAACAGGTAAAAGAAATTGCCAAGCCTGATGAAATTTTCCTTGTTGTTGACGCAATGACTGGACAAGATGCAGTAAACGTTGCTAAAAGTTTCAATGAACAGCTTGGATTAACCGGTGTTGTTTTAACAAAACTTGATGGTGATACACGAGGCGGTGCTGCATTATCGATTCGCTCTGTAACGAATACACCAATTAAGTTTGTTGGTCTAGGAGAAAAGCTGGATGCTCTTGAAGCGTTTCATCCTGAACGAATGGCATCTAGAATATTAGGAATGGGTGATGTGTTAACACTCATCGAAAAGGCTCAAACAAATGTTGATGCAGAAAAAGCAAAAGAACTAGAACAAAAAATGCGTACAGCATCTTTTACATTTGATGACTTTCTTGAACAATTAGGACAAGTTCGCAATATGGGACCTTTAGAGGATCTCATTGGCATGTTGCCTGGTGCAAACAAGGTGAAAGGACTTAAAAACCTACAGGTTGATGAAAAGCAAATAAGTCATGTAGAGGCTATTATTAAATCAATGACGAAGGCTGAAAAGTCCAATCCTGAAATGATGAATGCTTCACGTAAAAAGCGAATTGCAAAAGGTAGCGGTACGACTGTTCAAGAAGTGAACCGTTTATTAAAGCAATTTGAAGATATGAAAAAAATGATGAAGCAAATGACAAGCATGACAAAAGGTAAGAAAAAAGGTGGATTTAAATTTCCGTTTATGTAATGAATTAATTTTGGAATCCACTGAAACGTAAGGTGATTTTTTTACAATAATGTAGCAATTTACACTGTTTTTAGAGGTTTTTTTAAACTGACAAGAAAAAAACCTTTACATCATATAACTTATTTGATAATATATTATCTTGTTGAAACATTTTCGGAGGTGCTTTATAAAATGGCAGTTAAAATTCGTTTAAAACGTATGGGAGCAAAAAAATCTCCTTTTTATCGTATCGTAGTAGCAGATTCTCGTTCACCACGTGATGGACGTTTCATCGAAGTTGTAGGAACTTACAACCCAGTTGTTCAACCAGCAGAAGTGAAAATCAATGAAGAATTAGCACTGAAATGGATGTCAAATGGTGCAAAACCATCTGATACAGTTCGTAACTTGTTCTCTAACGAAGGCATTATGGAAAAATTCCATAACGCTAAAAACAGCAAGTAATGACTGTTGAGATGAAAGAGTTAATCGAAGCAATTGTGAGGCCGCTTGTTGATAAGCCAGATCAGATTGAGATCACTGAACATGAAGAGGGGCATCAAATGATTTTCCAACTTTCTGTTCATAAGGACGATATCGGTAAAGTGATCGGTAAGCAAGGAAGGATCGCAAAAGCCATTCGAACTGTTGTTTATGCAGCGGGATCTAATTCATCTAAACGAATCCAACTAGAGATTAACGACTAAAAAAGGGTGAGGAGGTTCCTCCCCTTTTTTTGTACTATCAGAAAACTAAGGCTTTCGCCATTAGGACTTGGCAAAAGCCTTAGTTTTTCAAATACTTTACAACATTTGATAAAAGTTGGTGAGTGCTTATACTTTTAGTAGGTATTAAGCTTTAAAGGGGAGGAACAATAATGAAGATACTCCACCGCGTGACTGTTAAACAAATGATAACAGAAACTAGTAAGCAATCATTAATAAAAGAATTTTCTTCACGAAAAAAGTTGATCGAACAAGAATGTGATCAACTGTATTTTGAATTTAAAAAGGTGGAGAAAACAAGTAAACAGCTTTCGACGCAATTTTTAAAAGAAATAGATAAACGGCGTGAAAAAATCAAGCTAGTAGAGTTTCAACTAGAACAGGTACATACATTGCCAATCGGAAGTGAAATAAAAGAAAAAGAAGTAGATGCTATAATTGATTTAAATGTTGGTGACAATTGGGATGAACTAATGAAAGAAAAGAGCATTGTCATAAAAGATGGTATAGTGGATCAAATACGCCTGAGGTGATAAATATGGCTGAAAAATGGTTTAATGTTGGGAAAATAGTCAATACACATGGTATTAGAGGAGAAGTACGCGTTATTTCAAAAACAGATTTTGCTGAAGAAAGATATGAGCCTGGAAATACTTTGTATATTTTCAAGGAAGGATCAACTAATCCGATAGAAGTCATTGTTGACACTCACCGTGTACATAAAAACTTCGACCTATTAACGTTTGAGGGATTACACTCTATTCAGGATGTTGAGCCTTTTAAAGGTTCTTTAATAAAAGTATCAGAATCTCAATTATCTGAGCTTGAAGAAGGTGAATACTACTTCCATGAAATTATAGGGTGTAAGGTGTATTCAGATAGCGGGGAAGAAATCGGAACAATACGTGAAATTCTGGCAACAGGTGCAAATGATGTTTGGGTTATTCAAAGAAAAGCAGGAAAAGACTTGCTTGTACCATACATAGATGAAATTGTAAAAGAAATCAACATTGATGAAAAAAAGATCATTATCACACCAATGGAAGGGTTACTTGATTAATGAAGATTGATTTTCTAACTTTGTTTCCAGAGATGTTTTATGGAGTATTAAATGAATCTATTCTTAAAAAAGCTCAAGAAAAAGAAGCTGTTACATTTAATGTGATTAATTTTCGTGAATATTCATCAAATAAACATCAAAATGTTGATGATTATCCTTATGGCGGGGGAGTTGGGATGGTATTAACTCCACAACCTATTTTTGATGCTGTAGAGGACATACGCAAACAGCATAACTCAAAGCCTAAGGTAATATTGGTTTGCCCTCAAGGTGAAAGGTTTACACAAGCAAAAGCAGAACAATTAGCTAGAGAGGATCACCTACTTTTTGTTTGTGGACACTATGAAGGCTACGACGAGAGGATTAGAGAACATCTTGTGACAGATGAGATTTCTATAGGTGACTTTGTCTTAACGGGAGGAGAGCTTGCATCAATGGTCATAACAGATAGTATTGTCCGGCTCCTTCCAGGTGTACTGGGTAACGAGGACTCTCCTATTTTAGATTCTTATAGTTCCGGCTTGCTAGAGCACCCCCATTACACAAGACCGGCTGATTTTAGAGGCCTTAAAGTGCCGGAAGTACTTTTATCAGGAAATCACAAATTAATCGCTGAGTGGCGTGAGGAGCAATCTCTGAAAAGAACCTTTGAACGTCGTCCGGACCTATTAGAAAAATACCCGCTAACAGAAAAACAAAAAGCGATCATTAAAAAATGGCAAAATGGAATCTAGCTATTGCACCCAAAGTAGTGATATGGTATGATAAATCTCGTGACTTGCTGATGTATAATATGCATGTCTTTTAAAACGATGTTCCGCTGCAATCTATAAATATTGGAATGAGCATCTGTTGGAAGGAGTTGAAAACGATGCAAAAACTAATTGAAGAAATCACAAAAGAGCAATTAAAAACTGATTTACCTTCTTTCCGTCCTGGTGATACTGTACGTGTACACGTTAGTATCGTTGAGGGTACTCGCGAACGTATTCAGGTATTTGAAGGTGTTGTGATTAAGCGTCGTGGTGGTGGAATTAGCGAAACATTTACTGTTCGTAAGATCTCTTACGGTGTAGGTGTTGAACGTACTTTCCCTGTACACACACCAAAGATCGCGAAGCTAGAAGTTATTCGCCGCGGTAAAGTTCGCCGTGCAAAACTTTACTACCTACGTCAATTACGTGGTAAAGCTGCGCGTATTAAAGAAATTCGATAAGACAGCTTAGTTTACTCTAAGCCTAAAATATATGGGTCAGTATACTGTCCGTATAGTTGAAAAGGAGCTTGTTGCTTAACAAGCTCCTTTTTCAATAATATTGTCATTCCTTACCTATTTTAAAAAAACTGTTACATAGAAATAAAAATAAGCCAATTAAAAATACGTGTATATCAAGAAACAAACAGTGGACATAATGATTGCTAGAAGCAGGTGAAGATATGACAAAAAAGAAAAATGAAGTTCTAGAGTGGATAAAAGCTTTAGCTATCGCTGTCATCTTAGCGGCAATCATAAGATCCTTCTTTTTTGCACCTATTGTAGTTGATGGTTATTCAATGATGCCAACACTACATACACAAGATAGAATGATTGTGAATAAGTTTTCATATAAAATAGGTGAACCTGAACGTTTTGATATCGTTGTTTTCCATGCTACGGTTGATAAGGATTATATTAAACGAGTAATTGGCTTACCAGGCGATCATGTTGAATATAAAAATGATACGCTATATATAAATGGCGAAAAATATGAAGAACCATATCTTGATGAATATAAAACTGAACTCATAGATGGTCCTTTAACAGAGCCTTTTGATTTAGAAAGCATTACAGGGGAATCTACGGTACCCCAAGGCCATCTGTTTGTTATGGGTGATAACAGACGGCAAAGTAAAGATAGTAGACATATAGGAACGATACCAATAGAAGAGGTAATGGGGAAAACAAGTTTAGTCTATTGGCCATTCTCACAAATTCGTCTCGTCGAGTAAGAAAAAAGAAGGTGTAATTATGACAATACAATGGTTTCCTGGACATATGGCTAAAGCAAGAAGACAAGTTACCGAAAAGCTTAAATTAATTGATATTGTCTTTGAGCTTGTTGATGCAAGAATTCCAATGTCATCTAGAAATCCAATGATTGATGATATTGTTTCATCCAAACCAAGGATTGTGTTATTGAATAAAGCTGATAAGGCGGATGAAGCAATTACAAAACAGTGGATTGAATATTTCAAAGAACTGGATATTCCTGCAATTGCAATTGACGCTCAATCCGGTACAGGATTAAAGCAAATTACTTCTTTGTCAAAGCTTCTATTAAAGGAAAAATTTGATAAAATGGCTGCCAAGGGAATTAAGCCTCGTGCGATACGTGCTTTAATCATTGGGATTCCTAATGTAGGTAAATCAACATTGATTAACAGACTTGCAAAGAAAAATATAGCAAAAACTGGAGATCGACCTGGTGTCACAACTGCTCAACAATGGGTAAAGGTAGGGAACGAGCTAGAGCTCTTGGACACACCGGGAATACTATGGCCTAAATTTGAGGATCAGCTTGTAGGTCAAAAGCTTGCAACTACAGGCGCAATAAAAGATGCTATCTTGAACTTGCAGGACATAACTGTATTTGCATTAACATTTTTAAAAGAACATTATCCAAATAGACTGATTGAACGGTTTCATTTAGAAGATCTTTCTGATGAAATTGTTTCACTTTTCGATGAAATCGGTAAAAAGCGTGGTTGTATGATGTCAGGTGGGTATATTGATTATGATAAAACATCTGAGCTCATTTTAAGAGAAATTCGAACAGATAAATTAGGAAGGTTATCCTTTGAAAAACCTGCAGATTTTAGAAAAGAATAATACTCAAATGACTCGCTCATAAGATGCGGGTCTTTATTTATTATATTATGTGCCGATATAATAGATATATATTTATAAAACGTACATACAAAAACAGACAATATGCGTAATAGGGAGAAACAAGACATGCAATTAACGATTAATGAAATTAAACAAAAACTTTCTTCAATAACAAATGAAGCTGATCCATTTCTAATAGAGTGTCAGTCTGATCATAGAAAAGGAGTACAGCAATTAGTTGAAAAGTGGTTCAAACAATATGAGCAGCAGAGAAAACTACAAAGCCAGTTTTATAGCATGCTTCGCTTTGAGAGAGAAGCTAAAAAGAATGGATTTCATCTTATAGCAGGTATTGATGAGGTTGGCCGTGGACCGTTGGCAGGACCAGTTGTAGCAGCAGCTGTTATTCTAAAAGAGGATTGCTATATTCCTGGATTAACAGATTCTAAAAAACTCACAGCATTGATGAGGGAACGCTTTTATGACATGATTCATGAACAGGCTGAAGCAATAGGTGTTGGAATCGTTTCTCCATCAATTATTGATGAAATTAATATTTATGAAGCAACGAAGCTTGCAATGTCAAAGGCAATTGAAAATCTTTCGAAAACACCGACTTATTTACTATTAGATGCTATGAAACTTAATGTACAGATTCCACAAACATCAATTATCAAGGGTGATTCTCAAAGTATTTCAATTGCAGCAAGTTCAGTCATTGCAAAAGTTACTCGAGATCGAATAATGGTAGACATTGCGAATCAATACCCCGAGTATGGATTTGATCAACATATGGGGTATGGAACAAAACAACATTTAGAGGCTTTAAATATACATGGAGTTACTGAGCACCATCGAAAGAGCTTCGCACCAATTAAAGTGCTTCAAAATCCTTGATTTAAGGAGAGAAAGAAAATGATTCAACTTTCAGCTATGAAAGGATTTCTTAATGATTCTATTGGACAAATGAATAGGTCAACAAATAAGTTGACATTAACAAATAATCAAGTAGTTCAAGGGCAAGTACTTAAACTCTTTCCTGATCAAAAGGCATTAATTCAAATAGGTCAATCAAAGTTAGTTGCTCAGCTTGAAGCTCCATTAAATTCCTTCGACCGCTACTGGTTTCGTGTGAAAGGATCTGAACAACAGGGGTTACAATTAAAGATCATTAAGCAAGTAAATCATTTGACAAACCAGTCAATCGCAAAAGATTTGCTTACAATGTTTCAGCAAAAGACATCAAAAGAAAATATATTATTAACTGGTGAATTAGCAAAAGATCACATTCCATTTACCAAGGAGCAACTGCTAGATGTAATAGAAATGCTGAAGAATACACCAAAAAGAGATGTATCAGCTTTTGTGGAGGCAGCAAAATTTGCAATTAAACAAGAATATCCACTAACAGAAAATGTGATAAAGTCCCTCATGCAAACACAATCCAATGTCTCATTAGCAAACCAAATCGGCACTTTATTTCATTCATTGCAGGGATTGGATCAGCCATCAAATATTGTTAGACAATTGCAACAATCATTATTAAACCTCATGCAAAATTCGGATGACCTCCTCTCAGTAAAGCAATTTGAGTTAGGGGGAGAGAATCGCTTGACAATAAAAGATATTACCAATGAGATACAAGCACTAAGGGAGATGCTAATGGTTGTTAGTAAAGAAGGTGAAGGACTTGCAAAGGTCAAAGATCAGATTGATTCACTTATCCAACGATTGAACGGGCAAACATTACTTCAACAAGATTTAGGCCCTACAACTCAGATGATCACACAAGTTCCTTTGTTTCCATTGGGGAATTCTGATTTGACCATACAATGGCACGGAAAAAAACAAGAAAACGGAAAAATTGACCCATCATTTTGCCGCATTCTTTTTTATTTACAGCTACCTATTCTTAAAGAAATGATGGTGGATGTACAAATACAAAACAGAGTGATCACGATTAGCATCACAAACAACTTTGAAAATATAAAACCTATTATATCCAATCACTCTGAAGGACTAAAAGAGCTCTTACATGAAATGGACTATAAATTATCTGCTGTTCATGTTAGATCATTTGATACAGCAGCAAACCAATCCCATCATAAAGAGCAAATTAGCATAACAAGTGGTTTCGGTCCTTATACAGGAGTTGATGTGAAGATATGATGAATAAAGATTATGTAAAAAAGGCGATTGCCTTAAGGTATGACAAAGAAAATGAGAAGGCACCAAAGGTAATTGCAAAAGGTAGTGGATTTGTTGCAGAAGAAATACTAGAGAAAGCCAAATATAAAGATATTCACGTACATGAGGATAAGGTCCTTGTAGAGCTTTTATCAAAACTTGAGATACACCAGCAAATTCCGGAAGAATTATATGAGGCTGTGGCAGAAATATTTGCTTTTGTGTATAGCTTAGAGAAAGAAATAAAAGCAAAGAATGAGTAATATCTCTAATAGACCTATAGTATGATAGTGACTCGCTGATTCTCTCATACGTATAGGTTCTTTGTTTTATCTGGGTAAAAAGTCTATTAAATTTGTATTTTCTTTTATACTAAAAAAATAAAAATTAACTTGAATTTTACTATTTTGTGTGTAATTGTAGACAAGGTTCGATCTATTATATAAAATGAAAGCGCAGTCTAATTTTTATGCAAATTGGTTAGGAGGATGGCAAATGAATATCCATGAGTACCAAGGAAAAGAACTCCTTCGAAAATACGGAGTTTCTGTACCTAATGGACGAGTTGCTTTTTCTGTAGATGAAGCAGTTGAAGCTGCAAAAGAACTTGGAACAGATGTAGTAGTGGTAAAAGCGCAAATCCATGCAGGTGGACGCGGTAAAGCAGGCGGGGTAAAAGTTGCGAAAAACCTTGACGAAGCACGTACATATGCAGAAGAAATTTTAGGAAAAACACTTGTTACACATCAGACAGGTCCTGAAGGCAAGGAAGTAAAACGTCTCCTTATTGAAGAAGGCTGTGATATTAAGAAAGAATATTATGTAGGTCTTGTATTGGACCGCGCTACTTCTCGTGTCGTTTTAATGGCTTCTGAAGAGGGTGGAACAGAGATTGAGGAAGTAGCAGAACAAACACCGGAGAAGATCTTTAAAGAGGTTATTGACCCTGCTGTTGGTCTACAAGGCTATCAAGCTAGAAGAATTGCATTCAATATTAATATTCCAAAAGAATTAGTTGGTCAAGCTGTTAAGTTTATGATGGGGCTATATCAAGTATTCGTTGAAAAAGATTGTTCAATCGCAGAGATTAATCCTTTAGTGATAACTGGTGATGGAAAGGTTATGGCACTAGATGCAAAATTGAATTTTGATTCAAATGCATTATATCGCCATAAGGATATCGTAGAATATCGTGATCTTGAAGAAGAAGATCCAAAAGAAATTGAAGCTTCTAAATATGACTTAAGTTATATTTCTTTAGATGGAAATATTGGCTGTATGGTAAACGGTGCCGGTCTTGCTATGTCTACAATGGATATTATTAAGTACTATGGCGGCGAACCTGCAAACTTCCTGGATGTTGGGGGCGGTGCAACTGCAGAAAAAGTAACTGAAGCTTTCAAAATTATTCTTTCTGATCAAAATGTAAAAGGAATTTTCGTTAACATCTTTGGTGGAATTATGAAATGTGATGTAATAGCTGAAGGTGTAGTAGAAGCGACTAAACAGGTTGGCTTAGAAATTCCTCTTGTTGTACGCCTTGAAGGTACAAACGTTGAATTAGGTAAGAAAATTTTAGATGAATCCGGTTTAAATATTACTTCTGCAGAGTCTATGGCTGACGGCGCACAAAAAATCGTTTCATTAGTGAAGTAAGAAAGGCAGGGGACAAATATGAGTGTATTTATTAATAAAGATACAAAAGTTATTGTACAAGGTATCACTGGTTCAACAGCGTTATTCCATACAAAGCAAATGCTGGAGTATGGAACAAATATTGTTGGAGGTGTAACACCTGGTAAAGGTGGTACAGAGGTAGAAGGGGTGCCTGTATTTAATACAGTTCAAGAAGCAGTACAAACGACCGGTGCAAATGCATCTGTTATCTACGTGCCTGCTCCATTCGCTGCAGATGCGATTATGGAAGGTGTAGATGCAGAATTAGATTTGGTCATTTGTATTACAGAACATATTCCTGTAATGGACATGGTAAAAGTGAAGCGCTACATGGAAGGAAAGAAAACTCGCCTTGTAGGGCCAAACTGTCCGGGGGTTATTACTCCTGAAGAGTGCAAAATTGGTATTATGCCTGGATATATTCATAAAAAAGGACATGTTGGTGTCGTATCTCGCTCTGGTACTTTAACGTATGAAGCAGTTCACCAACTATCACAAGCCGGTATTGGTCAATCAACTGCTGTAGGAATCGGCGGGGACCCTGTTAACGGTACAAACTTTATTGATGTCCTTAAAGCCTTCAACGAAGATGAAGACACATACGCTGTCATTATGATTGGAGAAATTGGTGGTACAGCTGAAGAGGAAGCGGCAGAATGGGTAAAAGCGAATATGACAAAACCTGTTGTAGGTTTCATAGGCGGTCAAACAGCACCTCCAGGAAAACGCATGGGTCACGCAGGTGCAATCATTTCAGGTGGTAAAGGTACTGCTGAAGAAAAAATTAAAACAATGAATGCTTGTGGAATTAAAGTGGCTGATACTCCATCTGTTATGGGAGAAACGCTTATTTCAGTATTAAAAGATCAAGGATTACTTGAAAAATGTAAAACACATTAATAAATTTAATAGTAGGAACAGGTTTTTTACCTGTTCCTATTTGTTGTGCAAAATTGGAGGGAAATATGAATAAAGAATTGTTTTTATTAGCTCATTGTAAGGGAGTAAGTCAGCAGTTACTTCGTAAAATTATGAGTGTAGACCCTACGCTCAAGCTCTTTTTTCATTTGAAAGACCATGAATGGGAATCTTACTTTCAGTTAAAAAAGGAAAAAATCCAAGCTATAAAAAAGGAATATCATTCTCTGTCATTCTTAGCCCTCGAAAAACAATATAAGAAAGATAACATCATGTTTCTCTCCCTATATGACCAGGCATACCCACCTTTGTTAAAAGAGATTTCTGATCCACCACCATTTTTGTTTTACAAAGGTGATATTGAACTATCTCATTCAGCACAAAGCATTGGTATTGTAGGTACAAGGAACCCGAGTCAATATGGTAGATTTGCACTGGAATATATAATAAAACCATTAATCGTAAATAATTGGGTGATTGTAAGTGGACTGGCAAAAGGAATCGATGCATTGGCACATACACTTTCTATTAATCAAAAAGGTAAAACCATTGCTGTAATAGCTGGAGGTATTTATCATTTGTATCCTAAACAAAATCGGCCTCTGGCAGAACAGATCATGACCTCACATCTCATTCTTTCAGAACATCCTCCATCTACTCCACCTCAAAAATGGCATTTTCCAATGAGAAATAGATTGATTAGTGGTCTTTCCAAGGGCACGATTATTATACAAGCTCAAAAAAAAAGCGGATCACTCATTACAGCCCAACAGGCACTTGAACAAAATCGTGAAGTATTCGCTGTTCCAGGTTCTATTTTTGATGAGTACTGCGGAGGTACAAATGAATTAATCCAAAACGGCGCAAAGCTTGTACAGGATGCTTCACATATTATAGAAGAATTTCCTGGGATAAAGATGCTAATAAATGAAACAAAGGACCGAAAAAAATGTTAATTTAGTTAAAATATTCATGTTTTTTCTTTATGAATTGGTATATGATTAGGGTAATTTATTTCTAATATGTTTGACAAACCTTATAGGAATATTTAATAATAGTGGAGATTTCAGTATAGGATTAGCATTTTAAAACGCTCCTTGCATTAAGTGAGAGCAAAATTAAAATCTTTACTCACGTATTGAATATGCTTCGTTTATTTATATAACAGATAATAACTTAAAAAATGAAAAAGAAATACTAAAGAGAGAATACCTCTTAAGGAGGATACCAGGCATGTCGGATTATTTAGTGATTGTAGAATCACCTGCTAAGGCAAAAACAATTGAGCGTTATTTAGGGAAAAAGTATAAAGTAAAGGCCTCAATGGGACACGTTCGAGATCTGCCAAAGAGTCAAATTGGTGTAGATGTTGAACATAATTTTGAGCCGAAATACATTACAATCAGAGGAAAAGGCTCTGTACTAAAAGAATTAAAGACAGCAGCAAAAAAAGCGAAGAAAGTCTATTTAGCGGCTGACCCGGATCGCGAAGGGGAAGCGATTGCGTGGCATTTAGCTCATAGTCTTGATGTAGACATTAATTCTGATTGTCGTGTTGTGTTTAATGAAATTACTAAGGACGCTATTAAAGAATCCTTTAAGCATCCCCGTTCTATAAATATGGATTTAGTTGATGCACAACAAGCAAGACGTGTCCTAGATCGTTTGGTTGGGTACAAGATAAGCCCTATTTTATGGAAAAAAGTTAAAAAAGGTTTAAGCGCTGGTCGTGTTCAATCAGTAGCAGTAAGACTGATTATTGATAGGGAAAACGAAATCAAAGCATTTGTACCTGAAGAATATTGGTCTATTGAAGGTCAATTTTTAAAAGGGCAAAAAGAATTTGAAGCATCTTTTTACGGTATAAATGGCGAGAAAAAAGCATTGAATACAGAATCAGAAGTAAAAGAAGTTCTGGAAATTATAAAAGAGAACAAATTTACAGTTGAAAAAGTAACAAAAAAAGAACGGAGACGAAACCCTGCAGTTCCGTTTACAACATCTACTTTACAACAAGAGGCTGCCCGAAAATTAAACTTCAGAGCAAAGAAAACAATGATGATTGCTCAGCAACTTTATGAGGGAATTGATTTAGGAAAAGAAGGAACAGTTGGTTTAATTACCTATATGAGAACCGACTCAACTAGAATTTCCGAGACAGCGCAGTCTGAAGCATCACATTATATTACAGAAAAATATGGTCAAGAGTTTTTAGGTACTAACACTAAGTCTGCTAAAAAGAACACGAATGCTCAAGATGCTCATGAAGCGATCCGTCCAACCTCAACATTACGCGATCCTTCCAGCATAAAAGAATTTTTAAGTAGGGATCAGTTAAGATTGTACAAATTAATCTGGGAACGGTTTGTTTCCAGTCAAATGGCTTCAGCGATACTCGATACAATGAGCGTTGATTTAGTTAACAATGGAGTATTGTTCCGGGCGAATGGATCAAAAATTAAATTTCCTGGATTTATGAAAGTGTATGTTGAGGGAACGGATGATCAAAAAGAGGAAAAGGATCGACTACTTCCGGAGTTAAAGGAAGGGGATGAAATTTATTCTAAAGATATTGAGCCTTCCCAGCATTTTACTCAGCCACCGCCTCGATATACTGAAGCAAGACTTGTTAAAACGTTAGAAGAGCTTGGGATAGGCAGACCATCCACATACGCACCTACACTTGATACAATTCAAAAAAGAGGGTATGTAACATTAGATAATAAGAGGTTTATTCCAACTGAATTAGGCGAAATTGTGTTGGAGTTGATTAGAGAGTTTTTCCCTGAAATTATCAATGTTGAATTCACTGCTAATATGGAAAACAGCCTTGATGAAGTTGAAGATGGACATATTCAATGGATTAAGATCATCGATAATTTCTATAAAGACTTTTCTCCAAGGCTCGAAAAGGCAGAAAATGAAATGGAGAAAATTGAAATAAAAGATGAGCCTGCTGGGGTTGATTGTGAGGAATGTGGTCACCCAATGGTCTTTAAAATGGGCAGATTTGGAAAGTTTATGGCCTGTTCAAACTTTCCGGATTGTCGTAATACAAAACCGATCGTTAAAGAAATTGGGGTAAAATGCCCAAACTGTGAAGAAGGTACGATTGTTGAGAGAAAATCAAAAAAACGCAGAATATTCTATGGGTGTAATCAATACCCTGAATGCGAATTTCTCTCATGGGATAAACCAATTGCAAGAAATTGTCCAAAATGTAGTAAAATGCTCGTTGAGAAAAAACTAAAAAAAGGCATCCAAGTACAATGTATGGAATGTGACTATAAAGAGGAACAGCAACAATAGGTGAGCGGAATGACGCTCACCTTTTTTAAGAAACAAAGTATTATTTAAAAATATTTATTGCTATAAATCTAGTTGGAGGATTAGGTAAAAATGAATCATGAAACAATGGTAAATGTAATAGGTGCAGGTTTAGCTGGTAGTGAAGCTGCATGGCAATTAGCAAAAAGAGGAATAAAAGTTCGGTTATATGAGATGAGACCTGTAAAACAAACACCGGCACATCACACGGATAAATTTGCAGAGTTAGTTTGTAGTAATTCATTAAGAGCAAATAATTTAACAAACGCAGTCGGTGTGTTAAAAGAAGAAATGCGGCTATTAGACTCAGTCATTATAAAAGCAGCTGATGAGTGTGCTGTGCCGGCAGGTGGTGCACTTGCAGTAGATCGACATGAATTCTCCCAAAAGGTAACAGAGCTAGTAAAGGGACACCCTAATGTAACGGTAGTAAATGAAGAAGTCCAGGAGATACCAAATGGTCCTACTATCATTGCTACAGGACCGTTAACATCAAAGAAACTTTCAGAACAATTAATGTCATTAACTGGTGAGGAGTATTTGTATTTTTATGATGCTGCGGCACCAATTGTTGAAAAGGATAGCATCAATATGGACAAGGTTTATTTAAAGTCCCGCTATGATAAGGGAGAAGCAGCTTACCTAAATTGTCCCATGACTGAAGAGGAATTCGGCCGTTTTTATGAAGCATTAATAGCTGCAGAAACTGTGCCATTAAAAGAATTCGAAAAGGAAATCTTCTTTGAAGGCTGTATGCCTATTGAAGTAATGGCTCAAAGAGGGAGAAAGACAATGTTGTTTGGTCCCCTTAAACCTGTAGGATTGGAAGATCCTAAAACAGGGAAGAGACCATATGCGGTTGTTCAATTAAGACAGGATGATGCAGCTGGTACACTTTACAACATTGTTGGTTTTCAAACTCACTTAAAATGGGGCCCTCAAAAAGAGGTGCTGTCCCTTATCCCGGGATTGGAGAATGTTGAAATTGTTCGATATGGTGTTATGCATCGTAATACATTTATCAACTCCCCTAGACTGTTAGAACCAACTTATCAATATAAAAATCGAAAAGATCTGTTCTTTGCCGGGCAAATGACTGGTGTTGAAGGGTATGTAGAATCCGCAGCATCTGGATTAGTAGCAGGGATAAATGCAGCACATCTTATTTTAGATAAAGAGTTGGTTCAATTTCCTAATGAAACAGCGATTGGAAGTATGGCGAAATATATCACTTCTACAAATGCAGCCAATTTCCAACCAATGAATGCGAATTTTGGTATATTTGCTCCACTACCAAAACAAATTAAAGGTAAAAAAGAACGTAATGAAATGCATGCAAAGCGAGCGTTAGAAACAATTCAAAAAATTTCGAAAGATCTATAGAAATAATTTGCATGGGCTACTACTGTTGTGATAACATTTAGTAGCCCTTTTGTGTTGTTGTGAGGTGTCTAGAGTGACAAATGTTAAGAATTATTTAAATTTGTTCATTGAATATTTACAAATTGAGAAAAATTGTTCAAAATATACAATTGTGAATTATACCACAGACATTGAAGATTTTTTTTCCTTTATGAAAGAACAAGCAATCCTACATCTAGAAGAAATTACATATAATGATACAAGGTTATATTTAACTCAGTTACATACAAGAAAGTATTCTAGAAAAACAATTTCAAGGAAGATTTCCTCATTAAGAAGTTTTTATAAGTTTCTTATACGAGAAAGTATTCTCAATGAGAATCCCTTTTTACTTGTTTCAATCCCTAAAAAGGAGAAGAAAATTCCTCAGTTTCTATATGAAGATGAGATTAAGCAATTATTCTCCGTGTCGGATATTCACACTCCTTTAGGACAAAGAAATCAAGCATTAGTTGAAATTTTATATGGCACCGGCATTCGTGTCAGTGAATGTTGTGGGATTAAGATTTCTGATATTGACTTTTTTATCGGAACAATACTTGTTACTGGTAAAGGTGGAAAACAACGATACATTCCATTTGGTGCCTATGCTCAAGATGCGGTAGAACGTTATATTTATGATGGCCGGAAAATATTAATGTGCAGACAGAAGGAAGACCATCCCTATTTATTCGTAAATCACCGTGGTGAAGCGCTAACAGACCAGGGAATAAGACATATTCTTAATAGCATGATAAAAAATGTCTCTTCAATTCTACATATTCACCCACATATGTTTAGGCATACTTTTGCTACACATTTATTAAATGAAGGTGCTGATATGAGAAGTGTTCAAGAATTGCTAGGGCATTCACATTTATCTTCTACTCAAGTGTATACACATGTAACTAAAGAACACTTGAAGAAAATGTATATGGCCCATCACCCTCGAGCTTAATGCTTAATATTGGAGGTAGAAAAATGTCTCAATTTCATGCGACAACAATTTTTGCTATTCATCACAATGGAAAGGCTGCAATGGCAGGTGACGGACAAGTAACGTTAGGTAATGCTGTTGTAATGAAACATACCGCTAAAAAGGTTAGGAAATTATTTAATGGAAAAGTAATTGCTGGTTTTGCAGGCTCGGTTGCAGATGCTTTTACATTATTTGAACTCTTTGAAAGCAGACTTGAAGAATATAATGGGAATCTACAACGTGCTGCAGTAGAACTGGCAAAAGAATGGCGAAGTGACAAGGTATTAAGACGTCTAGAAGCAATGCTGATTGTCATGAATGAGAAAGATCTATTACTAGTATCAGGAACAGGTGAAGTGATAGAACCGGACGATGGTATCTTAGCTATTGGCTCTGGTGGTAATTATGCTTTATCTGCAGGCAGGGCTTTAAAGCGATTTTCAGGTGATCAGTTAACAGCTCGTGAGATTGCGGAGGGAGCTCTAACGATTGCTGGAGAAATCTGTGTTTATACCAATCTGAATATTATTGTTGAAGAACTTTAATTTAAGGGAGGCAGCGCTAAATGAATAACCAACTAACACCAAAACAAATTGTCGAACGTTTAGATCAATATATCATAGGACAAAAGGAAGCAAAAAAAGCGGTAGCGGTTGCATTGAGAAATCGTTATAGAAGAAGTTTGTTACATGAAAAGCTGCGTGAAGAAGTTGTTCCAAAAAACATTCTTATGATAGGACCTACAGGTGTTGGGAAAACGGAGATTGCAAGAAGAATTGCAAAGCTTGTAAATGCTCCATTTATTAAAGTTGAGGCAACAAAATTTACTGAGGTTGGGTATGTCGGTAGAGATGTTGAATCGATGGTTAGAGATTTAGTAGAAACAGCGGTTCGATTAGTAAAGGAAGAAAAAATAAATGATGTAAAAGGGCTTGCTGAAGAAAATGCAAACAAGCGGCTGATTGAGCTGCTCGTTCCTGGTAAGAAAAAACAATCAACTGCGAAGAATCCACTTGAAATGTTGTTTGGTGCAGCTAATCAGCAATCACATGAACAGGATGACCAATCGGTTGATGATACATCTATGCAGGAAAAGCGCCGTCGAATTGCTCATCAATTGGCATTAGGTGAACTTGAAGATCATTATGTTACCGTTGAGATTGAGGAACAACAAGCTTCAATGTTTGATATGCTCCAAGGTTCGGGTATGGAACAAATGGGCATGAACATGCAGGATGCTTTAGGAAGTTTAATGCCAAAGAAAAAGAAAAAAAGAAAGTTGACTGTTCGAGAAGCAAGAAAGGTATTAACGAACGAGGAAGCTAGTAAATTAATCGATCTTGATGAAGTGAGTCAAGAGGCTGTCATAAGAGCGGAACAAACTGGTATTATTTTTATTGATGAGATTGATAAAATTGCCGGCAAGTCAAAAGGTGGTTCTGCTGATGTCTCAAGAGAAGGTGTACAAAGAGACATTCTACCTATTGTTGAAGGATCGACCGTTGTAACGAAGTACGGATCTGTAAAGACAGATCATATGTTATTTATAGCAGCAGGTGCTTTCCATATCGCGAAGCCATCTGATCTTATTCCTGAATTACAAGGAAGATTTCCGATTCGGGTTGAACTAACAAAACTTAGCGTTGAAGATTTTGTGAAAATATTAGTTGAGCCGGATAATGCATTATTAAAGCAATATAAAGCTTTAATTGAGACTGAAGGTATAGAATTAGAATTTTCTGACGAAGCTATTCGTAAAGTAGCTGAAGTAGCATTTGATGTAAATCAGGACACTGATAATATCGGTGCTCGAAGATTACATACAATACTTGAACGACTATTAGAGGATCTATCATTCGAAGCCCCAGATATTAACCTTGAAAAGATTGTGATTACTCCACAATATGTAGAAGATAAACTAGGTAAAATATCAAAAAATAAAGATTTAAGCCAATTTATATTATAGTACATATAATTTCATATGTTACAGGAGGAACCATACATGTCTTTATTACAAAAAACACGTAAGATTAATGCGATGCTTCAAAGAGCGGCAGGAAAACCAGTAAACTTTAAGGAAATGTCAGAGACACTAAGCGAAGTAATTGAAGCGAATATCTTTGTCGTCAGCCGTAGAGGTAAACTACTAGGATTTGCGATTAATCAACAAATTGAAAATGAACGCATGAAAAAAATGTTGGAAGATCGCCAATTCCCGGAAGGTTATACAAACAATCTTTTTAACATAACTGAAACATCTTCAAATATTGATGTTTACAGTGAATATACAGCTTTCCCTGTGGAAAACCGTGAATTATTTGAAAATGGGTTAACAACAATTGTCCCGATTATCGGTGGAGGGGAGCGCCTAGGAACACTTATTCTAGCAAGAGTTCAAGAGCAATTTGCTGATGAGGACTTAATCTTGGCAGAATACGGTGCGACTGTGGTAGGTATGGAAATTTTAAGGGAAAAAGCAGAAGAAATTGAAGTAGAAGCACGTAGCAAAGCAGTTGTTCAAATGGCTATCAGTTCACTCTCCTATAGTGAATTAGAAGCAATTGAACATATCTTTGAAGAATTAAATGGTAATGAAGGATTATTAGTTGCGAGTAAGATTGCTGATCGTGTCGGAATTACAAGATCAGTTATCGTCAATGCACTTCGCAAATTAGAAAGTGCCGGTGTTATTGAATCTCGTTCACTTGGTATGAAAGGAACGTATATTAAAGTATTAAATGCCAAGTTCTTAGTTGAATTAGAAAAAATGAAAACAAATTAAAAATTTTGCAAAAAGAGGATGATCAATGGATCATCCTCTTTTTTATATTACAAGCGTATTACAATTGTTAAAATTGAAAAAATTATATGTATGGATTTGTCGAATTATATGATACCTTATAAAAGGATTAATCAGAACCTCTTTTAAACTAGCGTACACCCGCAACCAGTAAATAAAGCGTAGTACAATAGTCCTCTTTTTAAAATAGATAGAAAATCCGACTTTTTTTTACAAAGTCTTAATAGACTTTAAGACTATTATTTCATACAATTAGATAGGAATTAACATATTTCGACACTATATGATACGTAACTATGTTTACTTTTGTGAGGGGATATCATGAATTTATTTTCAAATACTATTACAAGCCTAGAAAAAGCCATTTCACAGTCAACTGCAAAGCAAAAAGTCATTTCCAATAATATTGCAAATGTTGATACCCCGAATTATAAAGCTCAAGAAGTTCGGTTTGATACGGCATTATCGAATGAAATGCAAAAGCTTCAAGCAAATAAAACGAGTAGCAAGCATATAGAATTCGGTGGTTCAGATTCATCCAGTTATCGAATCGTAACAAAGAATAATACGAATTATAATCATAATGGTAACAATGTTGATATAGATCAAGAAATGACTGAAATGGCAAAGAACCAAATTCAATATAATGCACTAATTGAGAGATTAAGTGGCAAATTTAACTCATTGAAAACTGTTATAAAAGGTGGCAATTAACCATGTCGATTTTTCAATCAATCAATACATCCGGTTCAGCCTTAACTGCACAACGAGTAAGAATGGATGTTATTTCTTCAAATATGGCCAATATGGATACGACAAGAGGAGAATTTGTAAATGGTGAATGGCAACCATATCGCAGGAAAATGGTTGTAACTCAGCCGCAAGGAAACCAATTTTCTTCTTTTTTAAATAAGGCTATGGGCTCAAAGGAAACGGAAGGGGGAGTGAAGGTAACCGAAATTACCGAGGACCAAACTCCCTTTGAACTTGTATATGATCCAGAACACCCAGATGCTAACGAAGAAGGTTATGTAGCAATGCCTAACGTTGATCCCTTGAAGGAAATGGTCGACCTTATAAGCAGCACAAGATCGTATGAAGCTAACGTTACGGTAATGAATGCATCCAAGGGAATGTTAATGAAAGCTCTAGAAATAGGAAAATAGGTGATAGTTATGATAAATAGTGTTAATCCTTTCCAGTTATCAAATCAGCCCGTTCAAATACAACCTAAGTTTACTTCAATAAATACCAATCAAACAGATGGCAAGACAAGCTTTGGGGCAACTCTGAAACAAGCAATTGATCATGTTAATAAAGCACAGTTAGAGTCTGACAAAATGACAGAAGCACTAGCAACGGGGAAAAATGTAGAACTTCATGATGTGATGATTTCTTCTCAGAAATCAAGTATTACACTACTAACTGCTGTGGAAGTAAGAAATAAAGCAATAGAAGCTTATCAAGAGATGATGAGAATGCAAGTTTAGTAAAAAAATCTTTTGAAATACTTTGATTACTAACTAGCAAATGTCATTGTAACCGGGGGATTTTATGGAATGAACGAAAAATTGTTAACTATTAAAGACAAACTAACCGGGGTTTGGGAACAGAAGAGTAAGTTACAAAAATCAACCATTATTTCAAGTGTAATATTGTTTTTTGTAGTAGTAGGGTTACTAACTTACTTTATGTCCAGACCAAATTTAGTTCCTCTTTATTCAAATCTCTCTCCAGCTGAAACTGGTCAAATAAAAGAAACACTTGATGCAAAAGGTGTGAAATCAGAAATCTCTAACAATGGTACATCCATTATGGTGCCTAACGAGATGGTCGATACTTTAATGGTTGAGTTAGCTGCGGAAGGTGTTCCTGATTCTGGAGTCATTGACTATTCATATTTTGGTCAAGATTCCGGCTTTGGGATGACGGATAAGGAGTTTGATGTAATTAAACTTAAGGCAACACAAACTGAGCTGGCTAATTTAATGAAAGGTATAGAAGGAGTCAAAAATGCAAGTGTGATGATTAACCTTCCAACTGAATCAGTTTTTGTTGGTGATCAACAAGAAGGTTCCTCTGCTTCAGTTGTTCTTAATTTGGAGCCAGGGGCTCAACTTGATCAGGAAAAAGTAAATGCCCTTTTTCACTTGGTTTCAAAAAGTATACCAAATCTTACGACTGATAATATCGTCATTATGGATCAAAATTTTAACTATTATGATTTAAATGGTGGACAAAATACTTCATCTGGTACAAGCTATGCGTCACAACAGGAAATTAAATCACAAATCGAACAAGATATACAAAGAGATGTTCAGAAACTATTAGGCACAATGATGGGACAGGACAAGGTAGTAGTTGCGATAACAACTGATATTGATTTCACTCAAGAAAATCGCGAAGAAAACCTTGTTTCACCTGTTGTCGAAGGGGAAGACGAAGGAATAGCTGTAAGTGTTGAACGAATAACTGAGGCTTACACTGGAAATGGAGCTGCAGCAGCAGGTGGTGTGAATGGAACTGGTGAAACGGATGTTCCAGGATATGAAGCGACAACAGAAACCTCAGGTGATGGAGATTACGAGCGAATTGAGGAAAGAATTAATAACGAAGTGAATCGTATAAATAAACAGATTGTTGAAAGTCCTTATAAAATTCGTGATTTGGGAATTCAAGTTATGGTTGAACCACCGGATCCTGAAGATCCACTATCATTTACACCAGAACGAGAAGAAGATATTCAACAAATTCTTTCTACCGTAGTAAGAACATCTATTAATAAGGATTTTTCAGAAGAGCCGCTATCGGATGAGGAAGTTGACTCCAAAATTGTTGTATCAGTTCAACCATTTGACGGAAAACTTCAAACTGAAGAAACAGAAGCAAGTCAAACGATTCCTTTATGGATGTATATCGTTGGAGGCGTCTTGTTATTAGCGATCGTTATTCTTATCTTTCTTCTTATTAGGAAGAAAAAAGAAAGTGAAGAAGAATATGAAGAGGATGATATCCCTGTTGAAACCACGTTTAATGTCCCGGACATTAACAATGAAGTTGAATCAGAGACTACTGTCCGCAAAAAACAACTTGAAAAAATGGCAAAAGAGAATCCGGAAGATTTTGCAAAACTATTGCGTACTTGGATATCCGAAGACTAGGAGGTTAGAGACTTGGCAAGAAAAGATAATAACGCATTAACAGGTAAACAGAAAGCAGCCATTCTCTTAATCTCTTTAGGTCCGGAGGTATCTGCATCTGTCTATAAACATTTATCTGAAGAAGAGATTGAAAGACTTACTTTAGAGATTTCCGGTGTTCGCAAAGTCGAAGCCGAGAAAAAGGAAGAAATTATAGAAGAATTTCATGATATTGCGATGGCACAGGAGTTTATTTCACAGGGTGGTATAGCTTATGCGAAAGAAGTGCTGGAAAAAGCCCTCGGTTCTGAGAAGGCAACAAGCATTATTCATAGGCTTACTTCATCTTTACAAGTTAAACCGTTTGATTTTGCAAGAAAAGCAGATCCTTCTCAAATATTAAATTTCATTCAAAATGAGCATCCACAAACAATTGCACTTATTTTGTCCTATTTAGAACCTGCTCAATCTGGTCAAATATTATCAGAATTGCCACAAGAGCTACAGGCTGATGTTGCTCGAAGGATTGCTGTAATGGATCGAACGGCTCCTGAAATTATTAATGAAGTTGAACAAATTCTTGAACGAAAGCTATCATCAACAGTTACTCAAGATTTCACACAAACCGGTGGAATTGAAGCAGTAGTGGAAGTGCTAAATGGAGTTGACAGGACTACGGAAAGAACGATTTTAGATTCTCTTGAAATACAAGACCCTGTCTTGGCGGAAGAAATTAAAAAGAGAATGTTTGTGTTTGAAGATATTGTTACGCTCGATAACCGTGCAATACAACGTGTAATCAGGGATGTAGAGAATGAAGACTTAATGTTGTCACTTAAAGTGGCCAGTGAGGAAGTTCGTGATGTTGTGTATAAGAACATGTCTAAACGTATGGTAGATACATTCAAAGAAGAAATGGAATTTATGGGACCTGTTAGACTTCGCGATGTTGAAGAAGCTCAGTCAAGAATTGTCGGAGTGATTAGAAGACTTGAAGAAGCTGGAGAAATTGTCATAGCCCGTGGTGGAGGAGATGATATTATTGTCTAGGCTGATAAAGTCACAATATACAAATCATCATGAAGAGGGAAAAAAAATTGCTGTTCAAACAATTAGAACACTTCTCCAAGAAAAATTGGATGAAAATAACCCTGAAATGTTAAAAGAGGCTTCTTTTATCATTCAATCTGCAAAAAATGATGCAGACCAAATGATCCAAAAGGCTATGGAAGAATCTTCAATCATCCAACAGCAAATACAGGTCGAAAAGAGTAATTGGGATCAGGAACATGAACAATTAATCGAACAGGCTAAACAAGAAGGATATGCAGAAGGTTTAGAACTCGGTAGACAGGAAGCATTAAAACAATACAAGTCAACGATTGAAGAATCGAATCATATCATTGAATTGTCTAAACGTGATTATGACGAAAAAATCCAATCAGCAGAAAATGCCATATTAGAACTATCGATAAAAATTGCTGAAAAAATCGTAGCTGCTAAATTATCGGAATCACCTAGTCATTTTCTCCCTCTTGTCAAAAAGGGTCTAAACGAAGTGAAGGAATATGAACATATTAAAATTCATGTCCATCCTTTATATTACGAATTCGTTTTAAGTCAAAAAGACGAATTAAGAACATTGGTGACTAATGACACAGACTTTAATATATATGCTAATGCAGAATTAAACGAGCATGATTGTTTTATAGAATCTGCTTTTGGACGAATAGATGTCAGTATTGATACACAATTAAAGCAATTAAAAAAGCAATTAATTGATTTACTAGGGTAAGAGGTGGTATGACCTGAAAGCAGCAGATCTAGTACATGCAATCGATACATTAGATTCATATAAACGATACGGAAAAGTGAAAAGAGTGGTTGGTCTTATGATTGAATCAAGAGGACCTGAAAGCTCAATTGGTGACTTGTGCTACATTTATGCCGGATCTACGAGTAAAGCGAAAATTCCTGCTGAGGTTGTTGGCTTTAAGGATGAAAATGTTCTCCTCATGCCTTATTTGCAAGTAACACATATTTCTCCGGGAAGTATTGTTGAGGCAACAGAACAGCCTTTAACTGTAAAAGTAGGTACAGGCCTGATTGGACAAGTATTAGATTCATTTGGCTTACCTTTAAATGAGTCATCACTACCGAAAGGCTTAGCTAGGGTTCCAACAGATCAATCACCTCCAAATCCAATGAAACGTCCACCCATCCATGAAAAAATGGAAGTCGGAGTGCGAGTTATTGATAGTCTCCTAACTGTCGGTAAAGGTCAACGTGTGGGTATATTTGCAGGTAGTGGTGTTGGGAAAAGTACATTAATGGGTATGATTGCAAGAAATACAAATGCAGACTTAAATGTAATCGCGTTAATAGGTGAACGTGGTCGGGAAGTACGTGAGTTTATTGATCGGGATTTAGGACCGGAAGGTTTAAAAAGATCCATCGTCGTTGTTGCTACATCCGACCAACCTGCATTAATGAGACTGAAAGCAGCTTACACTGCCACTGCCATAGCAGAATACTTTCGTGATAAAGGAATGAACGTAATGTTTATGATGGATTCAGTTACTCGTGTTGCAATGGCTCAGCGTGAAATAGGACTTGCCGTTGGTGAGCCGCCAACGACAAAAGGATATACACCGTCTGTATTTGCTATTTTGCCCAAATTGTTAGAACGTACGGGTACGAATGAACTTGGAACAATTACAGCTTTCTATACAGTCTTAGTAGATGGTGATGATTTGAATGAGCCAATCTCTGATACTGTTCGCGGAATTTTAGATGGGCATATTGTGTTAGATCGACAGTTAGCAAATAAAGGCCAATTCCCGGCAATAAATGTGTTAAAAAGTATAAGTCGTGTTATGAATCAAATTGTTGATTCCAATCATAAAAACTCAGCATCTAAATTACGAGATCTTTTATCCACATACTTAAACTCTGAAGACTTAATCAATATTGGTGCGTACAAAAGAGGTTCATCTAGAGAAATAGATGAAGCGATTAAGTATTATCCAAAAATCATTTCATATCTGAAACAAAATGTTGAAGATAAAGTTTCCATTGAACAAAGTATTAGTTCGCTTATTCAGTTGATTGAAAAAGGTGATTTTTAATGTCAATTCATTTTCGATTTCAAAAAATAATGGATATTAAAGAAAATGAAAAAGAACAATCTCTTGCGGAGTATAACCAGTCTGTTAATGATTTTGAAACAGTGGCAAACAAACTCTATGAATCTCTAAAACAAAAAGAGGTATTGGAGGAAAATACTCTTTTAAAACTGAATTCAGGTATGTCTGTACAAGAAATAAGACATTATCAACAATTCGTAACAAACATTGAAAAAACCATTTCCCATTATCAAAATCTTGTTTTGTTAACTCGCAATAGAATGAATGAAAAGCAATCGAAGCTTATGTATCAAAACATAGAATTAAAGAAGTATGAAAAGCTAAAAGAAAAACAGTTTAACGAATATGTTCATCACTCAAAACAGCTTGAAAATAAGTTTATGGATGATCTTTCAATTCAAACTTTTATGTACCGTGGAAATTAGGTGAATACTGATGGAAACCGAAAAGCAGGAATATAGTAAATTTCAATGGTTTTTCTTTGTAATCTTTATTCCGGTTGTTTTTACACTAACACTTGTATTAATTATTTTATCTATTGCAGGCTTTGACGTACTAGGAAAAGCAAAGTCAACGATCACAAGTATTCCTGTTGTTGAAAACTTAGTAAATAAAGAGGAAGAAAAAACTGATGAATCAGCGATTGCGGTAAAAGAACAAGAAACACAAGAAGAAAACAAAAAACTTGAGAAAACGATCGAAGATCAAGCAACTATGATTAGTGCATTAGAAAGCGATGTTGGAGCAAAAGAAAAAGAAGTTCAAAAATTAACCCAAGAAATTAGTTCTTTAGAAAAACAAATAGAAGAAATAGCAAAAGCTGAAGAAGAGAACCAATCAAGAGATATCGGTAAACTTTATGATAATATGAGCAGCAAAAAAGCCGCGGAGATTATTCCAAACCTTACGCAAGAGGATGCATTATTAATCCTGTCGTCTCTTGATGACAAACAAGTTGCGGATATTTTATCTAAAATGTCTGTAGAAGATGCTGTAAAGTTTACTAATCTTTTATCTTCAAACTCAGAGTAGAAAGGAGGTGAAATCTTGGAAATCGCTCCATTTTCACGAATGTTAAATCCAATACCTACCACTACTACTGGTCAAGGCTCTGCAACTAGTAGTTTAAACTTTCGACACTTATTGTCACGGGAAAGTTTAAACCAACAACCTCCTACTGTAAAGCAGAAAGATATTTCGGGTATAGAAAAGGTTACGGTTGCTGATATTTTGAAAGATTTGACTACTATCGCAGAAAAGCTTCCAGATGAAATGAATGCACCAAATTCAATTATTGATGATTATTCTTACAATTCATTTGGAGTATCTGATATACATTCTTTTAATAGTGGATATGAAGAAATGACAACCACATTTTTTTTGCTAAACAATGAACTGAAAGATGTCTTGGCAGAGAACCCAACGATAAATGACCTTGTCGATAAATTAAGGACAATTCCTTCAGTAGTTAATCTTTTTTCAGTTGCTAAAGCGGTTGAAGGCTTAAATAATGCTCAACAATCGCAAATTCAGCCAATCTTATCAGGTATTAACACATTTTTAGAACAGGAATTTCCTTCATTTAAAAACAAGGATATACCGAGTTCAGAAAACATGTTAAAAAGTTTTGCGAAGATGAATACAAATGATCAAGCTCACCTAGAAGGACAGGTTTTATTTGGAAAATTATTAGAACAGAGCAATGATCGTGTTTTGGTAGTAGATAAATTATTAAACCTTAGTAATGGATTAAATGCTCGGAAACATGAATCATTCCAAACGAATATTCACATTAAAAAAGACATTGTGTCAGAATTAAGATCAATTTCATCCTCTTCGAACACTCTTATGTTAATTGAAAATTTAATTGAAAAATTAGATATACAAACAATTCAATCTGTTTTAGTTAATACAGCAAATCGTTTTATACAAAATAACGTTAATAAAGATCAACTGATAGTGAAAGATTTCGAAGATCATGTTCATTTTATGGGGGCAGGTAAAAATACTTCCATACTAAAAGTTGAACCCGATTTGGAACAAAAACATCAGCAGATAATAGATCAGTCTATCCATCTCATTGAAACTGGCCTCAGTCAGCTAAGTAATCTAGATATCGATTCATCAGCAATAAAAGAGGTGCTTTCAAAAGGTTTAAATGAAGCTATTGGAACTGAGGGATTTGATGGGCCCAACAAGATAGTAGTAACTGCAGAGTTGCATCCATTACTTAATACATTGTTAATGCTGCACCAGGATTTAGAGAAAACTGATTTTAAATTGAAAGAAATTAGTCAACAAATTCAACTTATTTCACAGGATAATTCAAATTCATTACCGATAAATGAAATAGAGTTCGATGTTTCTACATTGGATTCATATGTAAAAGGAATAAAATCAATTCTTGATGGAATTCAGTTGTTATCTTTGAGAAATAAAGGTACTACATCTTTATTTTTTAACATTGAGGAGGCTATAAAAACTGAAATAAATAACTTAAAACAACTTCAGGAAGAGTTGGGTGACACTCAACCGACAATATCAAAATTACTAATGTCCGATAGCTTAGGTGAATACAAACAACCAACCGTTAAGTTTTTGAGTGAGATTAAAGAAGAATCATTTGTCCTTCAACTAAACAGTATGAGTTCAACTGAAATTGATGCAAATGGAACTACTATTAAATCAGATGCATCTATTCGCCAAGAGTTTACAAACCAACTTTTAGACGCTTTTAAGAATAGTAAGTTTGCTCAAATGCCTAATGGTGCCAACAGACTTATCCTAAAGCTTAATCCAGAACACTTAGGAGTAGTTACAGTGAAGCTAATTCAAAAGAACGGTGAGATGATCGCACGTCTAATTACTTCTTCTGGATCGGCAAAAGAATTATTGGATCATAGTATTCATCAATTAAAACAGGTACTTCCAAACGTTCAAATAGAAATCGAACGCTTTGATGTTCAAACTGAACATTCCACAAAAACGATCAAAGATCAATCTGAAAACAGAGAAGACAGAAGTAATGAAGAACAACAACAATCACATGACGACGAAGAAAACAATAATGAGCAAAGCTTTATGGAATCATTAAAGGCAGTATTAAATACGACAGTGTAAGGAGGCGATTACATGACATCGATAGATCCTGCTTTATTATTATCGAATAAACCATCTACAAAAAATACAGGAAGCTCAAACTTAGGTAAGGATGAGTTTTTGAAAATATTAATGACTCAATTACAAAACCAGGATCCACTAAATCCTATGGAAGATAAGGAATTTATCGCACAAATGGCTCAATTCTCGACATTGGAACAAACAACAAATATGGCAAGTATGCTTGAGAAGTTTATCAATATTCAAACACAGGGAGATTCTATCATAAAGTATTCTGAAATGATTGGTAAACAAATCGAATGGAAGGACTCTAATGAAGAAACGGGAACGGGAATTGTAAAATCTGTGAGAAAAAGTGATACCGGCTTTGAATTGGAACTTGAAAATGACTCTTTCGTATCAGTAGATAACATCATAAAAGTTAGCAAATCAGAGTCTTAATGGTGAGGAAGAATGTCATTTAAAATAAATAATCTAAATCATTTTCAATCAATGCAACAGATGCAAAAACCTATTCCAAACCAAAGTCAATTTAAAGAGTATTTGTCGAATGAAATAAATGATAAGCAATTAAAAATCAGTAAACATGCCAATGAGAGGTTAAACCAGAGACAGATCACAATATCTGAGGCAGATTGGTCACTTATAGAAAATAAGATTTATGAAGCGAGTCAGATGGGTGTTAAAGATTCACTGGTTCTTGTTAATGAAGCAGCACTAATTATCAATACCCAAAATAATACGGTTATAACCGCATTGGATCGTGAAGAAGCAAAAACACAAATTTTTACCAATATTAATGGAACAATTATTATGGATTAACGGCTGGACCAAAATAGGAGGCCTTTAGTTGTGGAATGACAGAAGCAACTAATCTAATTATCTACTTAAGGGAGAGAATACGTATGTTACGTTCATTATATTCAGGAATCAGCGGGATGAAAAACTTCCAAACAAAATTAGATGTAATAGGTAATAACATTGCCAATGTTAATACCTATGGATTTAAAAAATCACGAACAACATTTGCTGACTTGGTTAACCAACAAATTGCAGGTGCGGCTGGAGCAACTCAAACAAATGCAGGTACTAACCCACAGCAAATTGGTCTTGGTTCAAAAATCAGCTCTATTGATACCATCCATACATCAGGTTCAACTCAAACTACTTCTAGAACATTAGACATTGCTTTAGCGGGAGATGGATTTATTCCTGTAGCGTCTATTAATGATTTAAGTAGAGTGAACATTGACCAAGGTAACCAAATCGGAAATAACATCATTGTTGGCGCTATTGATGGTGCAGTGGATATGAACTATACAAGAGCTGGTAACTTATATTTAGATGATCGTGGTTATTTGGTAACAGCTGAAGGTATGTTTGTTATTGGGGAAACTGGTCAGAAATCGGTTCCTAATGCACAAGCTACCGCAAAGTCACAAAATGCTTTAAATTCTATTAATAACTTTAGTACTCCTTTTGGTAATATGACAACCGCGCTTGAAGATTTTTCTAAACAAGCAAATGATTTACTAAATGCATTCCAAGAATATAGTGACGCTCAAATTAACTATACAAAAAATGAATCGCCAGCAACAGGCGGTCCTTTATATAATGCAATGGTAAGTTCATATTCTGCATTAAATACATTAGTCGGTCAATTTAACACTGCACAAACAACTTATAATACTACTGCAAATGCATTTAGTGGCGGTAATATTGCGGCTTTAAACACTGCTGTAACAGCATTTAACTCGACAGCTCCATTTGGAACAATCATAAAGGAATTTAACACAACAATTTCTCAAGTAACGGGAACCTATACTGGTCCAGGTCAAGGTAATGCGGTACCGGATGATACATTATCCAACTTAAATACTTTGATCTCCAACTTAAACAGCAACATGATTGACATGGAAAAAATCGGACAATCAGTTGTTAATTTTGAAAATGTTGCATCTAAGTTACAAGACCCTTCATTCACTAACAAGTTAAGTGGTGAAGCAGGATTAATTCAGATTCCTCTAGATGCGAAAAGTTTCAGCATTGGACCTGATGGTACAGTAACATTTGTTAATAATGATGGGGAATTAAATGTTGCTGGTCAAATTCGAGTAGCGATGTTTGCGAACTCTGGCGGTCTAGAAAAAGTTGGTGGAAACTTATTTAAGGAATCATCAAACTCTGGTTCAGTTGATAAAAACAATAATGGAATACAACTTAATGAGCTTTCTATAGCAGGACAAGATGGAGCAGCATCCATTATTGCGGGTGCCCTTGAAATGTCAAACGTTGATTTATCTGAAGAATTTACAGAAATGATCGTTGCTCAGCGTGGTTTCCAATCAAATACCAAGATCATTACAACGTCAGATGAAATTTTACAAGAATTAATGGGTCTAAAACGTTAATAAGGGGGGAAGAGGCTAACAAATAGCATATATACGTTAGCCTCTGCATGTATGATTCAATTAACAAGGTTGAATGGAAAACCCTTTACTCTAAATGCGTTATATATTGAAGTGATAGAGTCATTTCCTGATACAACCATTACTTTAACAAACGGTCATAAATATGTTGTAAAAGAACCTCAACAAGAGGTGGCTAAGAAAATTTCTTCCTTTTATCGGGATATCAATGTTTTGTCTTTGAGAAAAGACACGGAGGTTTTGGGTGATGAATAAGAAGCTTTTATCGATTATGCTTGTTATTATAGGGTCTATTACATTAATTGGAGTTACAGCACTTGTTGTCGTTACCAAATTTATAGGTAATGAAGATGAGCATAAAGAACCTTCTATAAAAGAAGTTGTTGAGGCATCAGTCGATATACCCGAAATAACCACAAATTTATCCAGTGGTAATATTGTGCGTATATCATTTAAAATTGAGACTGATTCAAAGAAAGCAAAAGAAGAATTAACACAGCGATCTTTCCAAGCACAAGATATTATTATATCGGAGTTAGCTAATATGGAGGCTACACAATTAGAAGGAACCGAAGGAATGAATAAGCTCAAAGAGTCCATTTCCAAAAAAATTAATGCATTAATGCAAGAAGGCAAGGTCAAAAAGGTTTATACCACATCCTATATCCTTCAATAATTGACATAAAAACAAAAATAGGAGGTGAAAACTTTGGCAGGTGATATTTTATCACAAAGTGAAATTGACGCCTTGCTATCCGCTATTTCAACTGGTGAGATGGATGCAGATGAATTGAAAAAAGAAGAGTCAAGTAAAAAAGTAAAGGTCTATGATTTCAAACGAGCTTTACGATTTTCAAAAGATCAAATTCGAAGCTTAACAAGAATTCATGAAAACTTTGCTAGACTTTTAACTACTTATTTTTCAGCTCAATTACGCACATATATACAGATTACAGTTGGCTCTGTTGACCAACTGCCATATGAGGAATTTATCCGATCCATCCCTAAAATGACGGTGTTAAATATTTTTGAAGTAGCTCCATTAGATGGTAGAGTGCTTATGGAAGTTAATCCTAATATAGCATACGCTATGATGGATCGAATTATGGGTGGAATCGGAGCGAGTGTTAATAAGATAGAAAGTTTAACAGAAATTGAAACAAAAATCATTTCTAATATTTTTGAGAAATCCTTAGATAATTATCAAGAGGCATGGGAATCATTAATTGAAATTGAACCAAGTATGTTGGAATTTGAAGTTAACCCACAATTTTTACAAATGGTTTCCCCTAATGAAACGGTTGTCGTAATATCCTTGAATATTCAAGTTGGGGAAACGAGCGGTATGATAAACCTGTGTATTCCGCATGTTGTTTTAGAACCTATTATCCCGAAGTTATCTGTACATTATTGGATGCAATCTGACAGAAAAGAGCCTAAGCAACATGAAATAGATGCATTAAGAAAGCAAATTAATCTTGCTGATCTTACAATTGCAGCTGAGCTTGGAACATCAGATATATCAATACAAGACTTTCTTCAATTACAACTTGGTGATGTCATTCAGTTAGATTGCTCCATCGACCAGCCATTGGTTGTTAAAATAGGTGATAAGCCAAAGTTTACAGGACAACCTGGAAAAATGAATAAAAAATTAGCGGTTCAAATTATTGACCACTTATCGAGAGGTGACGAAGATGGTGAGTAATGATATGTTATCGCAGGATGAAATTGATGCACTCTTAAAAGGGTCAAGTATTGATGAAGAAGAACATCCTGTAGAGACAGAAGTGCGTTTAAATAATGAAGATTATTTTGACGCAATGGAAGAAGATGCAATTGGTGAAATAGGAAATATTTCATTTGGAAGCTCAGCGACAGCTTTATCAACTCTTTTACAACAAAAAGTTGAAATTACAACACCAAGCGTGTCAATCATTCACAAAAATAAATTAGGTGAACAATTTCAACATCCCTATGTTGCAATAGAAGTGAATTATACAGAAGGTTTTTCAGGAAGTAACTTGTTGGTTATTAAGCAAAGCGATGCAGCTATTATTGCAGATTTAATGATAGGTGGAGACGGCACAAATCCTGATGAAATGTTGGGAGAAATTCAAGTCAGTGCAGTTCAGGAAGCAATGAATCAAATGATGGGTTCAGCTGCTACATCGATGTCAACCATATTTAATAAAAAGGTAGACATCTCTCCGCCAAGTGTAGAACTTCTAGATGCGAATGAAACGGAAGATGCAAATACAATACCGAATGAAGAATTATTTGTGCAGGTATCTTTCAGGTTAAAGATTGGAACATTAATTGATTCAAATATCATGCAATTATTGCCTTTACATTTTGCTAAGGATCTTATAGATCAATTAATTAATCCAAAGCAGGAGGCGGCTGCTACTGCCGAAGCAATAAAAGAGGTTCAGGAGCCACAAGCAGTGACACATGCCCCGATACCTGAGATGACACTTTCATATCAAAATGATGTTCACCAGAGTAACTCACAAGCGCAATCTGTATATGAGCAACAAATGCAGCAACAACAGTTGAGTTTTAATAACCCAATGTACCAGCAACAATTCGGACAACCAATGTTCGAATCTGTTCCCGGGCAGCATGTTCAACAAAGACCACAGCCTTCAGTTAATGTAAAACCTGCTGAATTTGCTTCTTTTGAACAAGGTTCATATCAACAGCAGGGAATGCAAAACTTGGATATGCTGTTAGACATCCCTTTAAAGGTAACGGTGGAATTAGGCAGAACAAAACGTTCCGTAAAAGAAATTCTTGAATTATCTTCAGGGTCTATCATTGAATTAGATAAACTTGCTGGAGAACATGTTGATATACTTGTTAACAATAAGATTGTTGCAAAAGGGGAAGTTGTTGTAATTGATGAGAACTTCGGTGTCCGTGTAACAGATATTATTAGTCAATCAGAACGATTAAACAAACTAAAATAAAATTGTAAAGTAGGAGTGGGGAAAATGGCGCACAAAATTATGATAGTAGACGATGCAGCTTTTATGAGAATGATGATTAAAGATATCTTAACGAAAAATGGGTATGAAGTAGTAGCTGAAGCAGCTGATGGTGCACAAGCTGTTGAAAAATACAAAGAACATCAACCAGATTTAGTAACGATGGACATCACAATGCCTGAAATGGATGGAATTGCAGCATTAAAAGAAATTAAAAAAATCAACAGTAATGCTAAAGTTATAATGTGCTCGGCAATGGGGCAACAAGCAATGGTTATTGATGCGATTCAAGCAGGTGCTAAAGACTTTATTGTAAAACCTTTCCAAGCGGATCGTGTTTTAGAAGCAATTGGAAAAACATTAAGTTAAAGGTGGAGAGACTTTGCTTCATAGAAAAACCCTCATATTGACGGTAATAGCTCTTATCTTTTTTGCTCCGCAACCTACAGCGATTGTAGTTGCGGAGGACTCACAAAATGAAAGTGTATATGAAAATATAAATAAGCAAGAGCAAGAAAATAATCAAAATCAATTAAATGAAAACCCGGAAATACAAGATCAAGTGAAACTAAATGAAGAAACCGAAGTACAGGGGGATGCACTTTCGATAACAGCATGGGATTTTATGAAGATGATATTCGCTTTAGGCTTTATTATATTTCTTATCTATGCCTTATTGAAGTTTGTCACCAAGAAAAATCGTGTTTTTCAGCAAGGACAAGCTATTGTGAATTTAGGTGGAACAAATCTAGGGCAAAATAAATCAGTTCAAATGGTAAAAGTCGGAAAACGCGTGTTAGTTGTCGGAGTTGGCGATTCGATTACTCTGTTAAAGGAAATTGAGGATGAGCAGGAAAGTAAGAGCATCATTGAAGACTTCGAGAAAAAACAAGAAACGGTCATCGATTCAAAAGATATTTTCCAAAAAGTAGCTTCAACAATCGTTCACAGATCAAAAGGAAAGAAGATCATTTTAAACTCTAATACACCAGTTTTTTCAACAAAGTTAAATGAACAATTACAAAAAATAAAGGAAGAACGAACAAAACAGTTTGATGATATTAAAAGAAAGGGTCTAAAGAAGAATGAATGAGTTTATGGAGTTTTTTAATAATAGTAACCCGGAAGATGTCAGTACTTCTGTAAAGCTTCTATTATTATTAACGGTATTATCTATTGCACCCAGTATTTTAATATTGATGACTTGTTTTACAAGGATTATTATTGTATTGTCATTTGTTCGTACTTCACTTGCAACACAATCAATGCCACCAAATCAAGTATTAATCGGTATAGCTATGTTTCTAACATTTTTCATAATGGCACCTACATTTTCTCAAGTAAATGAACAGGCGTTAACGCCTCTTTTTAATGAGGAAATAGGTCTCGAAGAAGCTTATGAAAGAGCTGCAAATCCTTTTAAAGAGTTTATGAGCAAACACACCAGGCAAAAAGATTTAGCTTTATTTTTAAATTATGCTGGCATAGATAATCCTAATTCCATAGAAGAAATTCCATTGACTGCTCTGGTTCCTGCCTTTGCTATAAGTGAAATAAAAACCGCTTTTCAAATTGGTTTTATGATTTTTATACCGTTTTTAGTTATTGATATGGTAGTTGCAAGTATCTTGATGTCCATGGGAATGATGATGTTACCACCAGTTATGATTTCTCTGCCTTTTAAAATTCTCCTATTTGTATTAGTAGATGGTTGGTATTTAATAGTGAAGTCATTGTTACAAAGTTTTTAGGAGGGTGTGAATAAATGAGCTCCGAGTTTGTTATTTCCTTAGCTGAAAAAGCTGTTTATACTGTACTGATCATTTGTGGACCTCTTTTGTTAGTAGCATTAGTCATTGGACTTATTGTAAGTATTTTTCAAGCTACAACGCAAATTCAAGAACAAACACTGGCCTTTATCCCAAAGATCGTCGCCGTATTAGTAGGCTTAATATTTTTTGGACCCTGGATGTTGTCCACTCTTATATCTTATGCACAAGATATCTTTGGAAATTTAAATAGGTTTGTAGGATAAAATGGTAACTTTACTGGAAAATTATCCTGCATTTCTTCTGATTTTTATGAGGGTTACGGCCTTTTTTGTAACAATGCCTTTTTTCTCATATCGAACTATTCCTAGTACACATAAAATTGGTTTCTCTTTCTTTTTAGCATGGATCATGTTCTTTTCTATAAATCCGCCGACGATTGAAGTTGATGGTCAGTATTTCATGCTTATTTTAAAAGAGGTATTACTTGGCCTTGCGATCGGGTTTTCAGCATATTTTATCCTTGCAGCAGTTCAAATTGCCGGCAGCTTTATCGATTTTCAAATGGGATTTGCTATAGCGAATGTGATTGATCCCCAAACAGGAGCACAAAGCCCGCTAATAGGTCAATTCTTGTACACTTTTGCATTATTATTACTTATTACAACAAACGCACATCATCTTTTATTAGATGGTATATATTACAGCTATCAATTTGTGCCAATAAATCAACCTTTTCTTTCTATGGGTAATGAAAATATTATTGAGTTTATTATCACTTCGTTTAATTCAATGTTTATCATTGCTTTTCAAATGTCAATTCCTGTGGTAGGTTCGCTTTTTTTAGTAGATATAGCTCTAGGAATCGTAGCAAGAACTGTTCCTCAATTGAACATTTTTGTTGTTGGATTGCCTTTGAAAATTATTGTTAGTTTTATCATGCTCATTTTAACAATGAGCGCATTATTTTTGTTAATGTCACAATTATTTGAGACGATGACGTATACAATGCGTGGTCTAATGGAGTTGTTCGGAGGTGGAGGCAATCAACCTACTTAGATTGGATTTGCAGTTTTTTTCAGGAGAAAAGACTGAGAAAGCTACTCCACGAAAAAAACAAGATGCAAGAAAAAAAGGTCAGGTGGCTAAAAGTGCAGATGTAAATACGGCACTTTCACTTCTTACTGTTTTTTTATCGTTTTTATTCATTGGCGCTTTCATGAGAGATCGAATACTTATTATGCTAAGAGGTATTTTCCAGGATTATTTATTAATTGATATAACAAATCAAAATGTTCATGACGTTTTTTTAACACTTGCTTATCAAGCAACTATGATTTTAGCACCGATTATGGGAGTTGCTTTGGTTGCGGGGGTTTTAGCAAATTATTTGCAAGTAGGCTTTTTATTTTCAACGGAAGCTATTCAAATGAAGTTAAATAAATTGGATCCAATCCAAGGGTTTAAAAGGATCTATTCAATACGTGCGTTAGTTGAACTGGTTAAATCGTTATTAAAAATCTCCTTTGTTGGAGTTGTAACATTTTCCGTTTTATGGATTGAACTTGATAATGTATTGCGATTGTCACAAATGACTGTGGAACAGTCACTACAATTTATCGGGTCATTGACTGTTAAGATGGGGCTATCTGCGTCGATTGCCCTGCTGTTATTATCATTGCTTGATTATATGTATCAGAAATATGACTATGAAAAAAACCTAAGAATGTCTAAACAAGACATTAAGGATGAATATAAAAAATCTGATGGTGACCCGCTCATAAAATCAAAAATAAAGCAAAGGCAGCGTGAAATGGCGATGAGAAGGATGATGCATGATGTTCCTACAGCAGATGTTGTCATCACAAACCCAACTCACTATGCTATTGCGTTAAGATATGATGAAACAAAAATGGATGCTCCATATGTTGTCGCTATGGGGGTAGACATGGTTGCACAAAAAATAAAAGAAATAGCAAAAGAGAACGACGTCATGATGGTAGAAAATCGCCCCCTTGCAAGAGCCCTTTATGCTCAGGTAGATATTGGACAAGCTATTCCAGATGAGTTTTTTCAGGCTGTTGCAGAGATTATCGCGTATGTATATCAAGCGAAATCTATTTCATAAAAGTGGTTATTTCTACTAATTCAATAGATTGATTGGGTTTAAGGAGAGAAAAAACATGTCCGGAAAAGACTTATCCGTATTACTTAGTGTTATTTTAATTGTGGCAATGCTGATCATTCCGTTCCCGGGCTGGTTGTTAAGTTTTTTAATTATTATAAATATATCTCTTGCACTATTAGTAATTCTTACGTCAATGAATATGAATGAGCCATTGCAATTTTCAATCTTTCCCTCATTAATTCTTCTGTTGACTCTATTTCGCTTAGGACTAAACGTGTCGACGACTAGAGCGATATTAGCAGAAGGTGATGCAGGGAAAGTGGTTGAGACTTTCGGGACATTTGTTACCGGAGGAAATGTTTTGGTCGGGTTTGTTGTTTTTATTATTTTAATTGTTATTCAGTTTGTTGTTATTACAAAAGGTTCTGAACGTGTATCAGAAGTAGCTGCCCGTTTTACACTTGATGCGATGCCTGGTAAACAAATGAGCATTGATGCAGATTTAAATGCAGGTATGATTTCTGAGCAACAGGCTCGTGAAAGAAGAGATAAAATCGCGAATGAAGCTGATTTCTACGGGGCAATGGATGGTGCAAGTAAGTTCGTAAAAGGTGATGCGATCGCCGGTATTATCATGGTATTAATCAATATGTTATTTGGCATCATTATTGGCATGATGCAGCTTGGTATGCCTATTGCTGAGGCAGCCTCACATTTTACAATGCTGACAGTCGGTGATGGGATTGTCAGTCAAATTCCGGCATTATTAATATCCACTGCGACAGGAATTGTGGTAACACGTGCTGCATCGGAAGGAAATCTTGGTACAGATATTACAAATCAACTATTTGCTTATCCGAAAATGCTCTATGTGGCTGCAGGGACCATTTTTCTATTAGGTATTTTTACCCCGATTGGTATTCTATTAACACTTCCAATTGCAGCATTGCTCGCTATTGGCGGCTATATGATTACAAAATCTAGAGAACAAAACGTGCCTGATGAAGAAGAAATTGAGCAAGAGATAGAAATGGACGAAATGAAGAGTCCAGAGAGTGTAGTTAACCTGTTAAATATTGATCCAATTGAATTTGAATTTGGATACGGCTTAATTCCTCTTGCTGATACAAATCAGGGTGGAGATCTACTTGATCGGGTAGTTATGATTAGAAGACAGTTAGCTATTGAACTAGGTATTGTCATACCTGTTGTAAGAATAAGAGATAATATTCAGTTACAACCTAATGAATATCGTTTGAAGATCAAGGGAAATGAATTGGCAAAGGGTGAAATCTTACTTGATCACTATTTAGCTATGGCTCCCGGAATAGAAGATGATTCAATTGAAGGGATTGATACAATTGAACCATCTTTTGGATTGCCTGCTAAATGGATAACAGATGAAGTAAAAGATACAGCTGAAATGTACGGTTACACAGTTGTTGATCCGCCATCTGTTGTATCAACACATATAACAGAAGTCATAAAACAACATGCGCATGAATTATTAGGTAGACAAGAAACTAAACAATTAATCGATCATTTAAAGGAAGCTTATCCTATTTTAGTAGAAGAAGTTACGCCAACTCCACTAGGTATTGGTGAAATTCAAAAAGTACTCGCTAAGTTATTACGTGAAAAAGTGTCGATAAGAAATTTACCGATTATTTTTGAAACCTTAGCTGATTTTGGAAAAATGACTTCGGATACTGAGTTACTGGCGGAATATGTAAGACAAGCCTTAGCTAAGCAAATAACTGCACAATATGCTGAACAGGACAATGTTTTGAAGGTCGTAACTTTATCGGGTAAAGTAGAAAAATTAATTGCAGATGGTGTACAACAAACCGAACATGGCAATTACTTATCATTAAGTCCTGATGTTTCACAGATGATTATTGAATCGGTAGCAAAGGAAGTTGAAACGTTATCACTCGAGCAGCAGACACCGATCATATTATGTTCTCCTGCTGTGAGAATGTATGTAAGACAATTAACAGATCGATATTTTCCACAAGTGCCTATTTTATCTTACAATGAGCTGGAAGCAAATGTAGAAGTACAGAGTATTGGGGTTGTGAATGTAGAATGAAGGTAAAAAAGTATGTCGCAACATCTATGCAAGAAGCGATGAAGAAAATCCGAAGTGAAATGGGAAATGATGCAGTCATTTTGAACTCGAAAATGATTCAAACCGGAGGATTTTTAGGTTTCTTTACTAAAAAGAAAATTGAAGTGATTGCTGCAATGGATCCGGATGTTAGCCCAGTTGAAACGAAAACTGTAAAAAATGTCAGGAAAGAAGCATCAAAGCCTCTCGTCAAAGATAATGGTTTAGACATAGCACAACAAGTACAAACAAATTCACAAAAAAATATCGATCAATTACAACTTTTAGATGAATTAAGTGATTTGAAAAGGTTGCTTAAGTCTGTTTCTACAAATGAAAAAATCGATATGTATCCACAGCCTTTAAAAAAAGTGCTGGAAAATATGATTGAACAGGAAATAGCACCCGTATTAAGAAGTCAATTGATGGCAGAGCTTTTAGACTTTTGGTATGTCCGTAAAGGTAACATATCGGATGAGGAATTACTTGAAAAGCAACATGAGTTTTTTGCTCATCACCTAGCAGATCTAGAATTCGGGGGTATTTCTTACAAGCGAAAATACATTAATGTTATCGGCCCTACAGGAGTTGGGAAAACAACAACCCTTGCAAAACTAGCTGCTGAATGTGTTCTTCAAAGAAAGAAGAAGGTTGCTTTTATAACAACAGACACATATCGGATTGCAGCGATTGATCAATTAAAAACGTATGCGAAGATTCTGGATGTTCCAATTGAAATTTGTTATACGATTGAAGACTTTAAACAAGCTAAACAGAAATTAGCAATGTATGATTATGTTTTTATTGACACGGCAGGACGAAATTTTCTGGAGCCTAAATATGTTTCTGATTTACAGAAAATTATTGACTTTGACGATGAAATGGAAACATTTTTAGTTTTAGCCGCAACGGCAAAGCCAACTGATATGCTTGCCGTATTTAAACAGTTTTCTGTTATTCCGATCCATAAGCTTATCTTTACAAAATTGGACGAAACATCAACAAGAGGATCACTATTTGATGTTATGATGAACACGAAAAAAGGCATTGCATATACAACACATGGCCAAAATGTCCCAGAAGATATCGAAGTGGCTACAAGAGACCGTATAGTCGAACAAATGTTGAGGTAAGAAAAAATGTCATATGATCAAGCACAGCGTCTAAGAGAACGTTTGAAAAGTTTAAAAACAGAAGCAAAATCTGTTGCTGTTATGAGTGGAAAAGGAGGAGTGGGAAAGTCAAACTTTTCACTTAACTTTTCGTTAGCATTACAACAAGAAAAGAAACGAGTATTATTATTCGATTTAGATATCGGTATGGGTAATATCGATATATTACTTGGTGAAAGTTCTGCATATTCAATTGTCGACTTCTTCAATCAGGATATGTTGCTCTCAGAAATTATTTCTTCCGGCCCAAATGGTCTGGATTATATTTCGGGTGGAACAGGGCTTGGTATTATTTTTTCAATGGATGAAGAAAAGTTTCAACGATTTCTTCAGCAACTGGGATTGTTATTTAAATTATACGATTATATTGTTTTCGATATGGGGGCCGGTATATCAGAAGACAGCTTGCGGTTTTTATTATCTGTGGATGAAATTATCGTGATTACTACTCCTGAGCCTACTTCTATGACAGATGCGTATGCCGCAATAAAAAATGTTTGTGTAAATAACGGGACAATCCCATTCACTATCGTCGTAAATCGAGCTTTCAATAAGAAAGTCGGTGAAACTACGTATAAAAGATTAGAACAGACGATCAATCAATTCTTAAAACGAGAAGTTTCTCTACTTGGAACAATTCCCGATGACTCTACCATTATGAAGGCTGTGATCGATCAAAAACCGTTCATTCTTTTCCAACCTGGTTGTCAGGCAAGCAAAGCATTAAAAATGATTTCACAAAATTATTTGGAAAAGAAGAATACGATTGAAAAAATTCAAGAAGAAGCACCTTTTATTTCGAAACTAAAACATTTCTTCATGAAAGGCAGGTAACATTTATGGGAAAAACAAGTGTCTTAGTTGTCGATGACTCAGCTTTTATGAGAAAGCTAATTTCTGATTTTCTTTCTGAACATGAACAAATTCAAGTGGTAGGGACAGCTAGAAATGGAGCGGATGCCTTAACTAAAATTGAAGAGCTTAATCCGGATGTTGTTACTTTAGATGTTGAAATGCCTATCATGAATGGATTAGAAGCCTTAAAAATCATTATGAAAAAATGTCCAAGGCCTGTGATCATGCTTTCAAGCACGACAAAAGATGGGGCTGAAAATACGATTTTATCATTGCAATATGGTGCTTTTGATTTTATTCCTAAGCCTTCAGGATCTATATCTTTAGACCTACATAAGGTCAAGGAGGAACTGAAAAATAAAGTTGCTCTCGCGAAATCTGCAAATTTAAAGAAAGTAAACAATCAATTATTACAAAAACCTACAAGTTATAGTAAAATAGACTCAAGTGCTAGCCAACGTTCTGTTTCTTTCGACAAAGACAGATTGGATCAATCGATCATTTGTATTGGGACCTCTACAGGAGGACCGAGAGCTTTACAGCATGTATTAACAAAGTTACCATCCGATCTTAATGCACCAATTTTTATTGTTCAACATATGCCTCAAGGCTTTACACAGTCACTGGCAAACCGGCTTCACACAATTTCTTCGATTGATGTAAAAGAAGCTGTCAATGGAGAAGTTGTAAAAAAAGGAACGGCATATATAGCTCCTGGTGGATCACATATGAAAATTGTAAAATCAGGCTCAGTATTAACAATAAAAATAGACCAATCAGACATAAGAAATGGTCATCGACCATCCGTTGACGTAATGTTTGAATCTATAAGTGAACTAAACAATTATCACAAAATTGCAGTCATTATGACAGGAATGGGTTCTGATGGTTCAGAAGGGTTAAAAAAGATGAAGTCAAAAGGAGTCGTGAAGGCTATATCTGAGTCAGAAGAGACTTCTGTTGTCTACGGAATGCCTAAATCAGCCGTTTCAACAAATTTAGTTGATAGAGTTGCAAATGTGGAAGAAATTGCTGACGTCATTTTACATTTTCTTTCACCAGCATACTAATAAATAAAATTTATATTTTACTAAACAACAGTGTTCTGGTTGTTTATCCGATATTCAACTCGAAACTTAGGGGTGTTACCGTATGGAAATGAATCAATATATGGAAGTATTTATTGAAGAAAGTAAAGAGCATTTACAATCATGTAATGAAAAATTACTAGAATTAGAGAAAAATCCTACGGATCTATCAATTGTTAATGAGATATTCAGGTCTGCCCATACACTAAAAGGTATGAGTGCCACAATGGGCTACGTAGATTTGGCTAACTTAACACATCAAATGGAAAACGTTCTTGACGCAATCAGAAATGAAAAGCTTACAGTAACAGCTGAGATTTTAGATGTTGTCTTTGCATCTGTAGACGACTTAGAAGAAATGGTGTTCTCAATTGCTGAAGGTGGGGACGGGAAAAAAGATGTTTCAAAAGTTGTAGAAATGTTAAAGCAAATTGAAAATGGTGAAATGGTAGCAGCTGATACGAATACCGCAATATCTCCGCCACATCTAATACAATCAGCTGGATCTTATGACGATTATGAGAATGCCGTTATTCAACAATCAAAGGAGCAAGGCTTTTCTCCGTATGAATTAACTATTACATTAAGAACAGACTGTTTATTAAGGGCTGCAAGAGTTTTTATGGTGTTTGAAATTTTAGAACAAGCTGGTGAGGTCATTAAATCTGTTCCATCAGTTGAGCTTTTAGAGGAAGAAAAATTTGATCATGAATTTACTGTAGCACTCGTTACAAAAGAATCTTCAGAAGATCTTAAAAACAAAGTAATGAAAGTGTCAGAAATTGAAGATGTTATTGTAAGACACATTGATCTAGATCATGTATCGGCAGCTGTATCTGAACTAAACACAGGAGAGCAACATGAAACACCTGAAAAACAAGAAGTTGAACAGGTAAAAGAGGAAGTGAAAACAGCAACAAAACAGGTTGCTGCCACAGGTTCCAAAACAATCCGTGTCAACATTGAACGTTTAGATATCCTAATGAATCTTTTTGAAGAGCTTGTTATTGACCGTGGGAGATTGGAGCAAATATCCAGGGATCTAAATAATTCAGAGCTTAATGAAACAGTCGAAAGAATGTCAAGGATTTCAGGTGATTTACAAAACATCATTTTAAATATGAGAATGGTTCCAGTTGAAACAGTATTCAACCGTTTCCCTAGAATGATTAGACAATTAGCGAAAGATTTAAATAAAAAAATTCATTTGGACATTGTTGGAGCTGAAACTGAACTGGACCGAACAGTAATTGATGAAATTGGAGATCCGCTTGTTCACTTACTGCGCAATGCGATTGACCATGGAATCGAAATGCCGGAGGAACGTGTAAGAATCGGTAAGAGTGAGGAAGGTCATGTAGTATTAAGTGCGTATCATAGTGGAAATCATGTCTTTATCGAAATTGAGGATGATGGGGCAGGTATTAATCGTGACCGTGTACTTAAAAAGGCATTGGATCGTGGTGTGGTGACAGAGCAGTTAGCTGCTACTTTAACGGATAAGCAAGTTTATGAGCTGATTTTCTCATCTGGTTTTTCAACAGCTGACAAGATTTCAGATATATCAGGTCGGGGTGTTGGATTAGATGTAGTAAAGAGTACCATCGAATCCCTAGGTGGAACAGTTTCTGTTGATGCAAGAGAAGGTAAAGGATCATTATTTTCTATACAGCTGCCACTAACATTGTCGATTATTTCTGTTATGCTAGTTGAATTACGAAATGAAAAATATGCTATTCCATTATCATCTATTATTGAAACAGCTGTAATTAAAAAAGAAGATATTCTACAAGCGCACAACCAAAAAGTCATTGATTTTAGAGGCAAAATTGTACCATTAGTCTTTTTGTCCGATATCTTTGAAGTGCCTAGTGCAAATGAAGATGAAGATTTTGTTTCATTAATTATTGTCCGTAAAGGAGAAAAAATGGCTGCATTAGTCGTTGATTCTTTCATTGGACAGCAGGAAATTGTATTGAAATCGTTAGGGAATTATTTGAATTCTGTTTTTGCTATCTCGGGAGCGACTATTTTAGGAGATGGTCAAGTCGCATTAATTGTTGATTGTAATGCTCTTATTAAATAATTAACTAAGCATGATGAAGGTTGACTTAAAGGAAAGTAAATTGATAGGGGTTTGTCTAGAGAGGAGTATTTACAATGAGTGAACATTTAGTTGGAGATCTTAAAGTCATTGTTTTTCAACTGCAGGATGAAGAGTATGGAATTCCTGTACAACAAGTGCGTTCAATTGAGAAAGTTGAGCATATTACAAGAGTTCCAAGGACAGCTCCATTTATTAAGGGAGTAATTAACTTGCGTGGTGTTGTTACACCAATTATCGATCTCCGAAAACGATTTGGTCTTCAAGAACTTGAGGATACTGAAAGTACAAGAATGATCATTGTTTCTAAAGAAGACATTGAAGTTGGTTTTATTGTGGATGCAGCAAATGATGTTATTGATATTCAAAAGGATATTATCGAACCAGCACCTGAAGTTGTTGGCTCTGTAGAGGTTGAATACATTCAAGGTGTTGCTAAATTAGAAAAGCGATTAATTGTGATGATTGATCTTGATGAAGTATTAAAAACAGATCAAACACTAGCACTTCAGGGTATTTAAAAAGACATGGATTATACAAAATCAATTACGCCAACTCATTTAGATATATTAAAAGAGGTCGGGAATATAGGTGCCGGACATTCTGCCACATCTTTATCTATGTTACTAGACAAAAAGATTGATATGACAGTACCCGATGTAAAGATAATTTCTTTTAATGAGCTTATGGAACTGGTTGGTGGACCAGAAGTGGTTGTTGCAAGTGTTTTTTTAAGAATGGAAGGTGATATCCCGGGTTCACTATTTTTTGTTCTTAGTATTGAACAAGCAGAGCGGTTTATTAAAAAGTTAATAGCTGATGATGATTTTTCATTGAAAAAAACACCTAATAGTGAGTTGGGATTATCTGCTTTTCAGGAGCTCGGGAATATTTTAACTGGATCCTACTTGTCATCATTATCGGATTTAACAGATTTAATGATATATCCTTCAGTTCCAGCTTTAACAATTGATATGTTTGGTGCAGTGATTACTCATGGCTTAATTGAATTATCGCATGTAAGTGATTACGCAATCATTATTGATACTGCGATTAAGGAAGAAGATCAGCTTGATATAGATTCTGTTAAAGGGCATTTCTTTTTATTGCCAGATCCGAATTCTTTCAAAAAGTTATTTGATGCCCTTGGTATTAATCATGAAAAATGAACTGGCTGAAATTGTGAAAGTAGGTATTGCTGACCTCAATATTGTGAAAGCTCCAAATAGGATAAGGACTTCAGGTTTAGGTTCATGTGTAGGACTAATCCTTTTTGATAAAATCAATGAAATAGCAGGTTTGGCACATATTATGTTACCTGACTCATCACTTGCAAATCAAACAACTATTAATCATGCTAAATATGCAGATAGTGCAATCCCGTTATTAATAAATAAATTAGTAGGTTCAGGAGCGAAAATGAGACTTCTCCATGCAAAAGTGGCTGGAGGTGCTCAAATGTTTCAATTTCAATCATCAAATGACATGATGCGAATTGGACCTAGAAACGTAGAAGCAGTAAGAAGAATACTACAGACATATAATATCCCGATTCTTAATGAAGATGTGGGTGGAAATAGCGGCAGAACAATTGAATTTGATCCCAAAACATCTGAATTAATGATTCGGACTGTCAACCAAGGGACAAAAGTAATATAGAGTTTAATCCTGGAATAATCAAGTAACGGGGCTAAATAACAAAGATCAGATAGATGAAGATCTTTTCATGATATTTATGTTGATCAGGGGGATAAAAATGACACAATTGACACAAATCGACGAACATGTAATATGGCAAAAATGGATTGATGTACGTGATGCACATGCTGGTAATGCACTCATCAAAAAATATATGCCCCTTGTATCTTATCATGTTCAAAGAATATCTGTAGGACTCCCAAAAAATGTGACGAAAGATGACTTAATGAGTTTAGGGCTTTTCGGATTATATGATGCCTTAGAAAAATTTGACCCTAATAGGGATTTAAAGTTTGACACATATGCTTCATTCAGAGTACGTGGAGCAATAATTGATGGATTAAGAAAAGAAGACTGGTTACCAAGGAGCTCAAGAGAAAAAGCGAAACGTGTAGAAGCTGTGATTGTTAAATTGGAGCAAAAGCATCTTCGAAATATATCTTCAAAGGAAATTGCAGCAGAGCTGGGCTTATCTGAGTCAGAAGTTGTTGGTGTAATGAATGAGGGTTTCTTTGCGAATGTTCTTTCGATTGACGATCAATTGTTTGATCAAGAAGATGGTGAAAGTATTGGTTTCACAGTCAAAGATGATAATCAAAAAACGCCGGAAGAAAAGATGGTATACGATGAGTTAATTGGACAATTATCGGAAGTGATCACACAATTAAGTGAGAAAGAACAGCTGGTTATCAGCTTCTTTTACAAAGAGGAATTAACATTAACTGAAATTGGACAAGTTATGAATCTATCAACCTCCAGAATTTCACAAATTCATTCAAAAGCATTATTCAAGTTACGAAAAATATTAGAAAATGTCATCCACTAAGAATAAATGGAAAATATAAATCACCATCGATTAGTCTAACAAAATATCCTGCTAATCATAAGGGTGTGACTGATATAAGCCTCAAAAACATTGAAATGCAAATTGCTCTACCACGAACACATGATGCCGGTAAGATGCAAGACCTTTTAAATCAAAGAAATCAGCAAATTCAAGATCAACTTGCACATTCTATTCAAAAGGAAGTAGACTTAAAAAGAACTCAGGTTTCACAAAGTAATGAGAGTGATAAATTATCTTTGAAGAAAGATCAGTCTCCACAACATCACGAGCAAAATAAGAAAAAGAAAAAAAAGCAAAAAAAAGAGGAGAATCCTGACCATCCTTTTAAAGGGAAAAAAATTGACTTTTTTGGTTAAGAGAGGATGCCTATGCCAACTACTATCTTACTATTATTAAGTTTACTACTTCACGTAGTAGCTTTTTATTTTATTATCGTCCTTTATGTGAAGTATTCAAATATGAAGAATCTTTCAGATACACAACGTCAAATTCTTGAAGAAACAGAAAATTCAATGACAAGTTTTTTAATTGATATGAAGGATGAAAACGAAAAATTTATTAATACTTTGTTAAGATCTTCAAATGAAAGAGTATCAAACCCGATTAATGAAGATTCGATTGAGTTAAACCAGGATTCCTATTCAGAAAGGGAACAGAAACCTAAGGTTCCCAACAAAACGGAGATAGAAGTAAGCTCAAATGAATTGCCTGGACATTTGTCAGGGATAGACGACATGGAAGATATTGTTGAAATTACACAAACTTCCAATAAAAATAAGCTCCCATTTGAGATTGAGGCACTAAACCTTTATAAACAAGGATATACTGTAGAACAGATTGCAAAAAGGTTAAATAAAGGAAAGACAGAAGTTGAACTACTTCTTAAATTCCGCCAATTATAGACTATATTCTATAATGTATGACAAAATTATGATGAACCTGTAAAGTTTCTTCACTTTACTCTTGATTGTCATATTTCGATATGGTATATTAATTTTTGGTGTTATTACACACGCTTATAGATTTAAGTATTGGTGCTGTTTTTTTACATCATATGCTTAAAAAGAACAGTTATGCTTAAAGATGATATAAGCGGAGGAGATCAAAACCATTTAGGAGGAACAAACACATGTCAGTAATTTCTATGAAGCAATTGCTTGAAGCTGGTGTTCACTTCGGTCATCAAACTCGCCGTTGGAACCCAAAAATGAAACGTTACATCTTTACAGAGCGTAACGGAATTTACATCATCGACCTTCAAAAAACTGTTAAAAAGGTTGAAGAAGCTTACAAATTCGTTAAAGAACTTGGAGCTGAAGGTGGTACAATTCTTTTCGTAGGTACGAAAAAACAAGCGCAAGATTCTGTTAAAGAAGAAGCAGAACGTTCTGGAATGTACTTTGTAAACCAACGTTGGTTAGGTGGTACATTAACTAACTTTGAAACAATCCAAAAACGTATCAAACGTTTAAAAGATATTCAAAGAATGCAGGAAGATGGTACTTTTGAAGTACTTCCTAAAAAAGAAGTAGTACAACTAAACAAAGAGCTTGAGCGTCTTGAAAAATTCCTAGGCGGAATTAAAGACATGAAGCAATTACCAGATGCATTATTCATTATCGATCCTCGTAAAGAGCGCATCGCTGTTGCAGAAGCTCGTAAATTAAACATTCCGATTGTTGGTATCGTTGATACAAACTGTGATCCGGATGAAATTGATTATGTAATTCCTGCAAATGATGATGCAATTCGTGCTGTAAAACTTCTTACTGCAAAAATTGCAGATGCAATCTTAGAATCTAAACAAGGTGAAGAAACAGTAACACCTGCTTAATGTGCAAAAGGTGATAAGGGGATTTGACCTTTTATCACCTTTTTTTAAAGCAAGCTACATACTGAGTGAATATTCCAATATGTTATGTATTACAGCATATGGTGTAACCTAACATAATGATGAGAACATTCTATTTTTATTGAATGATTTAATGTAACCCAAACCTATATGACCTTAAGGAGGAATACCGTTATGGCAGTAACTGCTCAAATGGTTAAAGAATTACGTGAAAAAACTGGCGCTGGAATGATGGATTGTAAAAAAGCGTTAACTGAAACAAACGGAGATATGGATCAAGCAATTGACTATCTTCGTGAAAAAGGGATTGCGAAAGCAGCTAAAAAAGCTGATCGTATTGCAGCGGAAGGTTCTACTTTAGTGAAAGTAAACGGAAATGAAGCTGTTATCCTTGAAGTAAACTCTGAAACTGACTTCGTTGCAAAAAATGAAGGCTTTAAAGAATTGATTAACGGATTAGCTGATTTCTTATTAGAAAAGAAACCTGCTGATGCTGAAGCTGCTTTAGCTGAAACAATGGGTAATGGAACTACAGTAGCAGATTACATTAACTCAGCAATTGCAAAAATCGGTGAAAAAATCACTCTTCGTCGTTTTTCAGTATTATCGAAAACTGATAATGATGCTTTTGGTGCTTACCTTCACATGGGCGGACGTATTGGCGTACTAACATTATTAGAAGGTACAACCGATGAAGAGGCTGCTAAAGATGTTGCGATGCATGCTGCTGCAGTTAACCCGAAATATGTTTCACGTGACCAAGTTTCTGCTGAAGAAGCTGAGCATGAACGTAAAGTTTTAACTGAGCAGGCATTGAACGAAGGTAAACCGGAAAACATCGTTGCTAAAATGGTTGAAGGACGCCTAGGTAAGTATTTTGAAGAAATTTGCTTATTAGATCAAAGTTTCGTTAAAAATCCTGATCAAAAAGTAAAACAATTTGTTGAGTCTAAAGGCGCAACTGTAAAAACTTTCATCCGTTATGAAGTTGGTGAAGGAATTGAGAAACGTCAAGATAACTTCGCTGAAGAAGTAATGAGCCAAGTCAAAAAATAATAGCAAACACATTGAATTAATTTTGTCTAAACTAGAGAAAATTTTCTTATAATGGAAAAAGGGAACACAGCCAGTGTTCCCTTCTTTTCGAGATGAGCATAAGATATATGTAGGACATGTAAACTAAGAGCGGATAGAGAGTTGGAGGTAATTATGAGTAAACCTAAGTATCAACGTATTGTACTTAAATTAAGTGGTGAAGCACTTGCAGGTGACAATGGTTTTGGAATAAATCCATCTGTTATTCAATCAATTGCAAAACAAGTGAAAGAAATTGCAGAATTAGATGTAGAAGTTGCAGTTGTTGTAGGCGGTGGAAACATCTGGCGTGGAAAGATTGGCAGTGAAATGGGAATGGATCGTGCAACTGCTGATTATATGGGAATGCTTGCGACTGTGATGAATTCCTTGGCTTTACAAGATAGCCTTGAAACACAAGGAATTCAGACACGAGTACAAACATCGATTGAAATGAGACAGGTTGCAGAGCCTTACATAAGAAGAAAAGCAATTCGTCACCTCGAGAAAAAACGAGTTGTTATTTTTGCAGCTGGAACAGGAAATCCTTACTTCTCAACTGATACAACAGCTGCTCTTCGTGCTGCGGAAATTGAGGCAGATGTAATTCTAATGGCTAAAAACAATGTTGATGGTGTTTACAGTGCAGATCCTCGTGTTGATAAAAATGCAGTAAAATATGAGACACTATCATACTTGGATGTTCTTAAAGAAGGTTTAGCAGTTATGGATTCGACTGCATCATCTCTATGTATGGACAATGATATACCGTTAATTGTTTTTTCAATTATGGAAGAAGGAAATATTAAACGTGCCGTAACTGGTGAAAATATCGGAACAATAGTTAGGGGGAAATAATCATGGCTAAACAAGTATTAGCAAACACGAAAGAAAAAATGGAAAAAGCTGTTGGTTCTTTAAGTCGTGAATTAGCGTCTGTAAGGGCTGGGCGTGCAAGCGCAAATCTTCTTGATAAAATATCTGTTGACTACTACGGTGCACCTACACCTGTTAATCAACTTGCTTCTATCAGTGTCCCGGAAGCACGCCTATTAGTCATTCAACCATATGACAAAACTGTACTTGGTGATATTGAAAAAGCAATTTTAAAATCAGATCTAGGTTTAACACCTGCTAACGATGGTTCTTTAATTCGCTTATCAATTCCTGCGTTAACTGAAGAAAGAAGAAAAGATCTTGTTAAATTGGTTAAAAAGTATGGTGAAGAAGCAAAGGTTGCTATTAGAAATATTCGACGTGATGGCAATGATGAGTTAAAAAAACTTGAAAAAAATGGTGAGATCACAGAAGATGAATTACGCAGCAATACTGAAAATGTACAAAAATTAACAGATGAATACATCGTTAAAATTGACCAAGTTGCTAAAGATAAAGAAAAGGAAATTTTGGAAGTTTAATTCATTCGTTAAATGAATTCTTAAATTCCATTCGCATATGGAAATTTTCAGTTTCCTAATCGACAAAAAATATGTACAATAGGTATGAAAAGACCCTCTAATGTTTACAGGGGGTTTTTTTGTTAATACTGTTAACGTCATCAAAGTAGAATGAGAAACAGGAATTATTGGGTGATGGAGGAATCACATGCTCAACATATTTAAAAAATGGAGAGGATCTCCTGATCTATCCAACAAACAAATCATAAATCAAGAGGAACTATTAAAGGGGGAAATACCCAAGCATATTGCAATCATTATGGATGGAAATGGGAGATGGGCGAAAAAACGTGCACTTCCAAGAATTGCCGGTCATCATGAGGGTATGAAGGTTGTAAGAAGAGTTACAAAGCAGGCTAATGCTTTGGGGGTTAATGCTCTTACATTATATGCATTTTCAACAGAAAACTGGAAACGGCCGAAGGTTGAAGTAGATTATTTAATGAAGTTACCGGAAGAATTTCTGACTACTTTTCTACCTGAATTAATTGAAGAAAATGTTCAGGTTCGTGTAATGGGAGATAAGAATAAACTTCCAATTCACACATTAAAAGCTGTGGATAAAGCAATTGAAGAAACGAAAGATAATGATGGGCTTATTTTGAATTTTGCATTAAACTATGGAAGCCGTACGGAGATCATTGCTGCAGTACAGGATATTGTAAAACAGGTAGAATCAGGAAAATTAAAAAAAGAAGAAATTGATGAAAGTATCTTTTCGAATTATTTAATGACACAAACACTACCTGACCCTGATTTGTTAATTAGAACAAGCGGGGAAATAAGATTAAGTAATTTTATGCTATGGCAACTTGCTTATACAGAATTTTGGTTTACTGATGTCCTTTGGCCAGATTTTAATGAGCAATGTTTATTACAAGCCATTCACACATATCAACATAGAGGCCGCAGATTTGGTGGCGTATAAAGGTGATGAAGTAAAAAAATGAAACAACGAATTTTAACAGCTGTTATAGCTGCTGCTTTATTTCTTCCGTTTGTTATTTACGGGAAACTGCCGTTTACGATATTTGTTTATTTACTCGCGTCAATCGGATTATATGAATTATTACGAATGAAAAAAATATCGTTGGCTAGTTTTCCTGGGTTCATTAGTTTATTAATATTATGGGTTCTATTAATACCAAATTCTTATATATCATTAATAAATGATTTAATTTTCTCGAAAGCTGAATTTGCATTGCTCGGACTTCTGTTGCTTTTGACATATACAGTTCTGGCAAAAAATAAATTCACCTTTGATGATGTAGGATTTGTAGTAATCGCTGTATTTTATTTAGGTATTGGATTTTACTTTTTTATTGAGACAAGAAATATTGATTTAAATCATGTATTTTATGCATTATTTTTAATATGGGTGACAGATTCAGGTGCATATTTTGTTGGACGATCATTGGGGAAAAATAAACTTTGGCCTGAAATAAGTCCAAATAAAACAATAGAGGGTGCACTAGGTGGCGTGGTATTTGCGGCTATTTTTGCATGTATCTATCAGTATTTTACAAATGTGTTTGATAATTATGTAATTGTTATAATTATGACCGTTTTCCTCTCAATTTTTGGACAAATAGGTGATCTTGTTGAATCTGCATTTAAGCGACACTATCAGGTAAAGGATTCAGGAACTATCCTCCCTGGACACGGAGGAATTCTTGATCGTTTTGACAGTTTATTATTTGTTTTACCTTTAATGCATTTTTTAAGTATCGTATTTAGTTTATAAGTCCAAGCAAACGTATTTTATCTTTGATTGGAAGTGACTTCGTGAAAAAAATTAGTCTTTTGGGTGCTACAGGGTCTATAGGTATACAAACATTGGATGTAATCAATGCACACCCAAATCAATTTAAATTGGTTTCCATGTCTTTTGGAAGCAATATATCATCAGGAATTAAGATTATTCGTCAATTTCAGCCGAATTTTGTAGCTGTTAAGGATAAAGAAACATATGAAAAATTAAAATTAGAGATACCGAATGAAGAGGTAAAGATCGGTTATGGGCAGAATGCTCTTATCGAAGCAGCTATTTTTGATGGAGTAGATTGTTTGGTTAATGCTGTTGTCGGTAGTGTTGGTCTGGTCCCTACATTAAAGGCAATTGAACACAAAATTACGATTGCCTTAGCAAACAAGGAAACTCTCGTAACGGCAGGTCATCTTGTAACAGAACATGCTAGAAAATATGGTGTTGATCTTTTACCAGTAGACAGCGAGCATTCAGCCATTTTTCAATGCCTACAAGGTGAAAATCCAAAAAGTATTGAAAGACTGATTGTTACTGCTTCAGGAGGAAGTTTTCGTGATAAAACAAGAGAAGAACTAACCGATGTAACAGTAGAGCAAGCACTTAATCATCCCAACTGGTCGATGGGTGCGAAGATTACAATTGATTCTGCAACAATGATGAATAAGGGTTTAGAGGTTATAGAAGCTCATTGGCTTTTTGACATCCCTTATGAAAAAATAGATGTCTTATTACATAAAGAAAGTATCATTCATTCTTTAGTCGAATTTCAAGATCATAGTATTATTGCACAATTAGGAACACCTGATATGAGAGTTCCAATTCAATATGCTTTAACTTTCCCTAATCGATTACAAGTGAAAAATTCGAAGAGACTGGATTTATGGGAAGTTGGGAAATTACACTTTGAAAAAGCAGATTTTGACAGGTATAAATGCTTACAATTTGCCTATGATTCGGGTAAAATAGGTGGAACAATGCCGACGGTTCTAAATGCAGCAAATGAAGAGGCTGTAGCTGCATTTTTAAATGGGAAAATTAAATTTCTTCAAATTGAGGAATTTATCGAAAGAGCAATGGTTAAGCATGAGAGCATCGCACATCCTGAGTTGGAGGAAATTCAGGAAGTTGATCAACAAACTCGAAATTTTGTACAAACATTAATCTCATAAAGGTGGTCATACAAAATGAATACAGTGATAGCGTTTGTTCTTATTTTCGGTGCTCTGGTTTTCTTTCATGAGCTCGGCCATTTAATACTTGCAAATCGAGCGGGCATCCTTTGTCGGGAATTCGCAATAGGCTTTGGTCCTAAAATATTATCCTTCAAGAAGAATGAAACAGTTTATACGATTCGTCTACTGCCAATTGGCGGCTTTGTTCGAATGGCTGGAGAAGATCCCGAGGTAATTGAAGTAAAGCCGGGTCATAATGTGGGCTTACTTTTTAATAAAGAAGAAAAAGTAGAAAAAATCATATTAAATAACAAAGAAAAATATCCAAATGCAAGAATCATTGAAGTTGAAAATGTAGATTTGGAACATGGCATGTTTATTTCGGGTTATGAACACGGGGAAGATGAATTTTTAAAAAGGTTTGAAGTAAGTGAAACTTCTTATTTCATTGTGGATGGACAACAAACACAGATTGCTCCTTTTAACCGACAGTTCCAATCCAAGACGGTTGGTCAAAGGATTGCAGCAATTTTTGCTGGTCCTTTTATGAATTTCCTCCTGGCTTTCGTTATTTTGTTTTCTCTTGGATTTATCCAAGGGGCGCCGGTTAATGAAGCTAGATTAGGTGAGTTAACATCTGATGGTTCCGCGAATAAAGCTGGACTACAAGAAGGGGATGTCATTCATTCAATTGAAGGAGAAGCAACTTCTACTTGGGAAAGTGTCGTGTCAATTATTCAGGAAAGTCCTGACGAGGAATTAACCTTTGAAGTTGAACGTGATGGTGAAATGTTAAGCTATGAAGTGATCCCCGAAGCAACAAAAGTAGGCGAGAATGTGATTGGGCGCATTGGTGCGTATAATCCTGTTGATAAATCCTTTGGAAGCTCCCTCAAATATGGATTTGTTGAAACATTTACTTGGACAAAAGAAATATTAATTAGTTTTGGGAAGCTTGTAACAGGTCAATTTTCAATTGATATGCTGTCAGGACCTGTCGGTATTTATGACATGACAGATCAAGTTGCTGAGTCAGGTACTACGAACCTCTTAAGATGGGCTGCTCTGTTGAGTATAAATTTAGGTATTGTTAATTTATTACCTATTCCGGCCTTAGATGGTGGACGTTTATTATTTTTATTTATTGAAGCATTAAGAGGAAAGCCTATCGATCGACAAAAAGAAGGTATCGTTCATTTTATTGGTTTCTCGTTATTAATGTTGTTAATGTTAGTTGTGACGTGGAATGATATTCAACGTTTATTTCTATAAACAAAAGTTAATTTAAAATAGAGGTGCTCGTAATGAAACAAAGTATGACATTTATTCCTACTCTTAGAGAAGTTCCGGCTGATGCTGAAGTGAAAAGCCATCAGCTTATGCTGCGAGCTGGATTTATTAGACAAAACACGAGTGGTGTATATAGCTACTTACCTTTAGCGCACAAGGTTCTGAAAAAAATCGAACAAATTGTACGTGAAGAAATGGACAATGCAGGGGCTTCTGAATTATTAATGCCCGCTCTACAACAAAGTGAATTATGGCAAGAATCTGGGCGTTGGTATTCCTACGGACCAGAATTAATGAGATTAAAAGATCGCCATAATAGAGAATTTGCACTTGGTGCAACTCATGAAGAAATGATTACAAGTCTTGTGAGAGATGAAGTAAAATCATATAAACGTCTTCCTTTAGCTTTATATCAAATTCAAACAAAATTTCGTGATGAAAAGCGCCCGCGTTTCGGAGTATTACGGGGACGTGAATTTATTATGAAAGATGCATATACATTCCATGCAACAAATGAGAGTTTGGATGAAGGTTATCAAAAGATGTTTACTGCCTATCAGAATATCTTCTCACGTTGTGGTTTAGATTTTAGAGCGGTTATTGCTGACTCAGGTGCAATGGGTGGAACGGATACACATGAATTTATGGTTTTATCTGATATTGGAGAAGACACAATTGCCTATTCTGATACATCTCAATATGCTGCAAACATTGAGATGGCACCTGTTATCACAACATATGAGAAAAGCAGTGAACCATTTGCAGAACTAAAGAAAATGGAAACGCCAAACCAAAAGACAATTGAAGAGGTTTCTGGTTTTTTACAAGTTTCAAACCAAAAATGCATTAAGTCTGTTTTATTCAAAGTTGACGAAAAGTTTGTCCTTGTGCTTGTACGTGGGGATCATGAAGTAAATGATATTAAGGTGAAAAATGTATATGGAGCTTCTGTTGTTGAATTGGCAACTGCTGAAGAAACAAAAGAAATGTTACATTGTACTCCGGGTTATGTCGGTCCTATTAATGTATCAGATCAAGTGGAAGTAATTGCAGATCACGCAGTTGCTAGTATTGTAAATGGTGTGTGCGGAGCAAATGAAGAACCATTCCATTATACAGGTGTAAATATTGAACGTGATGCAAAAGTGTCCCAATTTGTTGACCTTCGTTTTATCCAGGAAGGAGATGTTTCTCCTGACGGTGAAGGAACGATTAAATTTGCAAAGGGCATTGAAGTTGGTCACGTATTTAAATTAGGAACACGATATAGTCATGCTATGAATGCGACATTTTTAGATGAAAATGGGCGTTCTCAACCCATGATTATGGGCTGTTATGGTATTGGAGTATCACGAACGTTAGCCGCAATTATTGAACAAAACAATGATGAAAATGGGATTCTTTGGCCGAATTCAGTAACTCCATTCCAATTACACATCATCCCAGTTAACGTAAAGAATGATACACAAAGGGATCTGGGGGATAAATTATACTCAAATTTCTCCCGGAACGGATATGAAGTGCTTCTAGACGATCGTCAAGAACGTGCAGGAGTAAAATTTGCTGATTCAGATCTTATCGGAATACCAGTGCGTATTACAGTGGGGAAAAAAGCTGATGAAGGCATTGTTGAAGTTAAACTTCGGAAAACTGGTGAATCATTTGAAGTATCAATAAATGATCTTCAAGATAAAATAACCGAACTACTTGGAAACTAAAAAAGCTTACTCCTAAGTTAAAACCATGTTAAAATAATAAAATGACAAGAAGAGGCTGACTCGATTTAACAGGACTATTTCCTTTTAGGAATTGTCTGAAATGAGGCAGCCTCTTCAATTGTGAAAGAACAATCTCTATGCTTATTTGAGAGGGGGAACAAAAATGGATATGCAAGCAAACCAAGTTGATCGATTTCAACTTTTGCTTCAGCAAATAAATCTTACAGAGGATGCTGCAGTTGTCCATTTTAGAAATGGTTCAATTGCTCGTTTAACTGTTCATAAACAATTAAAGAAATGGCATTTCCATTTTCAGTTTGAAAAGATATTGCCCTTCAATGTATACCATTTATTTCATACAAAATTATCAAAAGCCTTTTCACATATAGCAGATGTTTCCTTTAGCTTTGAAGCAAGAGACTCCGCTTTTGATGAAAAGTTAGTTCAAGATTATTGGTCAATTTGTATTCAGGAAATGGATGGAATTTCACCGCCAATGTTAGCACTGCTCAATGAACAAAAGCCCACTCTTCAAGGAGTAAAAGTCATTGTGAAAACGAAAACCGATACAGAAGCAATGACAATAAAGCGTAAATATGCTTCATTAATTCAGGAAAGCTTTCAACAGTTCGGTTTCCCGGCATTTCAATTAGATACGACAGTGGCCGTAACTGAAGAGGAAATTAAGCAATTTCAGGAACAAAAGCTTCAAGAGGATAAGGCAAGAGGGCTTCAAGCTTTAACTGATATGGAAAACGCTGAGAAGGAAGAGTCAAGTCAACCGGAGTTGACAGGCCCACTAACGATTGGATATACGATTAAAGACGATGAAGAGATAAGAACAATGGCATCGATTGAGGATGAGGAGCGTAGAATTGCGATTCAAGGTTATGTATTTGATGCTGAGACAAAAGAGCTTCGAAGCGGAAGAACATTATTAACGTTCAAAATCACCGACTACACAAGCTCAATATTAGTTAAAATGTTTGCAAGAGATAAAGAAGATGCCGTATTGGTACAAGCAGTTAAAAAAGGCATGTGGCTGAAAGTACGTGGAAGTATTCAAAATGATACATTTGTCCGTGACCTAGTGATGATCGCAAATGATATTAATGAGATTTCTCCCCAAGAAAGACAAGACCGTACTCCTGAAGGTGAAAAAAGAGTCGAGTTGCATTTGCATTCACCTATGAGTCAGATGGATGCTGTCACATCTGTTAGCAAATATGTTGAACAAGCTAAAAAATGGGGGCATACTGCAATTGCATTAACAGACCATGCTGTTGCACAATCATTCCCGGAAGCTTATTCAGCAGGAAAAAAGAATGGTATAAAAATTTTATACGGTGTCGAAATAAATTTAGTTGATGACGGTGTTCCTATTGCATATAACGATGATAAACGCTACTTGCCGGATGAAACATTTGTCGTATTTGATGTTGAAACAACTGGGCTTTCTGCTGTATATGATACGATAATTGAGCTTGCTGCAGTTAAAGTCCGTGATGGAGAAATTGTTGATCGATTTGAATCATTCGCTAATCCACATCATCCTCTTTCGGCCACAACGATAGAACTAACCGGTATTACAGACGATATGGTAAGAGATGCTCCTAATGTCGATATCGTTTTACGGAAGTTTAAGGAATGGATTGGTCAGGACATTTTAGTTGCTCATAATGCCAGCTTTGATATGGGGTTTCTAAATGTAGGATACAAAAAGCTTCTTGGTGAAGGAAAAGCTAAAAATCCTGTAATAGATACTTTAGAGCTTGGTCGCTTTTTATATCCGGAGCTGAAAAATCATCGTCTTAACACGCTTTGTAAGAGATTTGATATCGAGCTAACTCAACATCACCGTGCCATTTATGATGCCGAAGCAACTGGCTACTTACTAATAAAAATGTTGAAGGATGCTGCTGAAAAGGGAATTGAGTTCCATAATCAATTTAATGATAATATGGGTAAAGGAAATGCGTACCAACGTTCTCGTCCTTATCACGCGACAGTATTAGCTCAAAATGAAACAGGGTTAAAAAATCTGTTTAAATTAGTATCAATTTCTCACCTTAATTATTTCTACCGAGTACCTCGTATACCTCGTTCTCAATTAAATAAGTATCGTGAAGGTCTAATTATTGGATCGGCATGTGATAAGGGAGAGGTTTTTGAAGGGATGATGCAAAAGTCTCCAGAGGAAGTCGAAGAAATAGCGGCATATTACGATTATTTGGAAGTACACCCTTTGGATGTGTATAAGCATCTTATTGCGCTTGATTACATTAAAGACGAGGCATCTCTGCAAGAGATTGTTACAAACATCGTAAAACTTGGTGAAAAACTAGAAAAACCGGTTGTTGCAACGGGAAATGTACATTATCTAAATCCAGTTGATAAAGTCTACCGAAAAATATTGGTGAGTTCTCAAGGTGGAGCCAATCCATTAAACCGCCATGAATTGCCGGATGTTCACTTCCGCACAACAGATGAAATGCTTGAATGCTTTTCTTTCCTAGGTAGTGAAAAAGCGAAACAAATTGTCATAGAAAATACAAATAAAATTGCTGATATGATTGAAGAAGTAAAACCAATAAAGGATGACCTGTATACACCGAAAATTGAGGGTGCTGATGAAGAGATCCGTGAAATGAGTTACTCAATGGCAAGAAGTATATATGGTGAAAACCTTCCAGAATTGGTAGAAGCCCGTTTAGAGAAAGAATTAAAAAGTATTATCGGACACGGTTTTGCGGTTATTTATTTAATTTCTCATAAGTTGGTAAAAAAATCTCTTGATGATGGATACTTAGTAGGTTCCCGTGGTTCTGTCGGTTCGTCCTTTGTGGCAACAATGACAGAGATTACTGAGGTTAACCCATTGCCACCTCATTATGTTTGCCCTGATTGTCAGCATTCTGAATTTTTTAATGATGGATCAGTTGGTTCCGGATTCGATTTACCCAACAAAGAATGTCCGAAATGCGGGGCTCAATATACAAAAGATGGACATGATATACCGTTCGAAACTTTCCTTGGATTTAAAGGAGACAAAGTTCCCGATATTGATTTGAACTTCTCAGGTGAATATCAGCCAACAGCTCATAACTATACAAAAGTTCTCTTTGGTGAGGATAATGTCTTCCGTGCAGGTACGATAGGGACAGTTGCAGAGAAAACGGCTTATGGTTATGTAAAAGGGTATGCGAATGATCGTAATCTTATTTATCGTGGTGCTGAGGTTGATCGCCTAGTTCAAGGCTGTACCGGTGTAAAAAGAACAACAGGCCAACACCCCGGCGGAATTATTGTAGTGCCTGATTATATGGATATATTTGATTTTTCACCAATTCAGTATCCCGCTGACGCAACAGGATCAGAATGGAGAACAACTCATTTTGACTTCCATTCCATCCATGATAATTTGTTGAAGCTTGATATATTAGGACATGATGATCCTACCGTTATTCGTATGCTTCAAGATTTAAGTGGTATTGATCCTAAGACCATTCCAACTGATGACCCTGAAGTAATGAAAATCTTTAGTGGTACGGAATCTCTTGGTGTAACTGAGGAACAAATTATGTGTAAGACCGGAACTCTTGGAATACCAGAATTCGGAACTAGATTCGTCCGCCAAATGTTAGAAGATACAAAGCCGACAACATTTTCTGAATTAGTACAAATATCAGGTCTGTCACATGGAACAGATGTATGGCTTGGAAATGCGCAAGAACTTATCCATAACAAGACTTGTACACTAAGCGAAGTAATTGGATGTCGTGATGACATTATGGTGTATTTAATTTATCAAGGTCTTGAACCATCATTTGCTTTTAAAATTATGGAATCAGTTCGTAAAGGTAAAGGGCTAACAGAAGAGATGGAAGAGGAAATGAAAAAAAATGAAGTCCCTTCGTGGTATATTAACTCTTGCTTAAAGATCAAATATATGTTCCCTAAAGCCCATGCTGCGGCTTATGTATTAATGGCAGTTCGAATAGCTTATTTTAAGGTTCATTTACCACTTTTATATTATGCAGCTTACTTTACAGTCCGTGCTGATGACTTTGATATCGATACAATGGTAAAAGGTCCAACACCAATCCGTGCAAAAATTGAAGAAATTAATCTTAAAGGATTAGAAGCTTCACCAAAAGAGAAAAACCTTCTAACAGTGCTTGAGTTAGCGTTGGAAATGTGTGAGAGAGGGTTCTCATTTCAAAAGGTTGATCTTTATCGTTCTAGTGCAGATGAGTTTATTATTGATGGTAACAGTTTAATACCACCATTTAATTCAATTCCCGGATTAGGAACAAACGCTGCAATAAACATTGTAAAAGCTAGAGAAGACGGTGAATTCCTTTCTAAAGAGGATTTACAGCAACGAGGAAAAGTGTCAAAAACGATCATTGAGTATCTTAATAACCATGGTTGCCTTGATGAATTACCAGATCAAAATCAATTATCGCTATTCTAAAATGGCGTTTAGATTATTCATACGTCGCTTTCGCTTTTCTAATTGTTATTTATGATTATAAGTATTTTACTAAGTGTTATTGTCTAGCTACAGCGACTGGTTAGCGACTAGTGAACTTCACCCTCCTCCTTACGATAAGTCAACATCGATCGCTTCCGCTCTTCGTATGTCCTATATCTCATACGGAGGCCACCAGTTTATACGTCGCTAACCGGTCGCTTTCGCTTTTCTAAATAATTTGCATAAAAAAGATGGTTATGTTATGCTTTTAATGGAAATGCTAGCGATAAGCAGAGGAAAAGAGTGGGGTAATCACCCACTCTTTCGTATTGTAATAGCCCTCGTCATTCGGATAGTATACTACATACCATTCCCTGCTCACAAGGCAGGGTTTTTCAGCAGCTAAAGGTGTTAACTGCTATTGTTCAAATGTAAAGTAGCGCACATGAAATCCCGCCTAGTAGTTAAAAATGATGAGATATTTTAAACGTGGCAAAGCGCTTTTCTTACAAGGAGGAAGAGAATGAGCAAAAAAGTAACAGAAATCGTTGAACAATTAGTCTCACCTATTCTAGAGGACATGAACCTTGAATTAGTTGATATTGAATTTGTAAAAGAAGGTTCTAATTGGTTTCTTCGATTATTCATTGATTCTGAAACAGGTATTGATATTGAAGAATGTGGAATTGTAAGCGAGCGATTAAGTGAAAAGCTTGATGAATTAGATCCGATTCAGCATAACTACTTTTTAGAGGTTTCTTCACCGGGTGCAGAGAGACCATTAAAAAAAGAGTCTGATATTAAAAAAGCAATCGGAAAACAAGTCCACATCAAAACATATGAGCCTATCAATGGAGAAAAGGTTTTTGAAGGTATCTTAACTGATTTCGATGGTCAAACGCTTACAGTCACTGTAACGATTAAAACTAGAAAGAAACAAGTTGAAATCCCTTATAATAAAGTGGCTAAAGCTCGTCTTGCTGTCACCTTTTGACTATAGACAAGGAATGACCTTGGCTATTTATAACCTTACAAAAGTCTCTTCTAAATTTCATGAAAGATGAGACAAAGTAGTTTAACATGAAGCTTATTTTTTAAGGGGGAAGCCGTTAAAATGAGTAGTGAATTATTAGATGCCTTAACAATTTTAGAAAAGGAAAAAGGCATTAGCAAAGAGATTATTATTGAGGCAATTGAGGCGGCACTAATTTCTGCATATAAGCGTAATTTCAATCAAGCTCAAAATGTCCGTGTTGATTTAAACCGTGAGACAGGAACTATGAAAGTGTTTGCCAGAAAAGATGTTGTTGATGAGGTTTATGATCCTCGTTTAGAGATTTCACTTGGTGAAGCACAAAGTATTAACCCAAACTATGTGGTGAATGATGTTATTGAAATGGAAGTAACTCCAAAAGATTTTGGTCGCATAGCAGCTCAGACAGCTAAACAGGTCGTGACTCAACGTGTAAGGGAAGCTGAACGCGGAGTCATTTATGGTGAGTTTATCGACCGTGAAGAAGATATCATGACAGGTATTGTCCAACGTATTGATAATAAGTTTATTTATGTGAGTTTAGGAAAAATTGAGGCACTCCTACCTGTGAGTGAACAAATGCCGAATGAAACATATCGACCACATGACCGGATTAAGGTTTTTATTACAAAAGTTGAAAAAACAACAAAAGGACCACAGATCTTCGTTTCACGAACACACCCCGGCTTACTTAAAAGGTTGTTTGAAATTGAGGTTCCTGAAATATATGATGGTACAGTTGAGATTAAATCTGTATCCCGTGAAGCAGGTGACCGATCAAAAATTTCTGTTCATTCTGAAAATCCTGAAGTGGATCCCGTCGGCTCCTGTGTCGGCCCAAAAGGCCAACGTGTACAAGCGATTGTAAATGAGCTTAAAGGTGAAAAAATTGATATTGTTAAATGGTCTCAGGATCCTGTAGAGTTCGTTGCCAATGCACTTAGTCCCTCAAAAGTAGTCGAGGTGCTAGTTGATGAAGGAGAAAAAGCAACAACAGTCATTGTACCTGACTATCAACTATCATTAGCAATTGGAAAGCGGGGACAAAATGCTCGCTTAGCTGCAAAATTGACTGGATGGAAAATCGACATTAAGAGTGAATCTGATGCAGAAAAAGCAGGGATTTATCCAGTTCAAGCGAAAGAATCAATCTTGGATGTTGATGATGATGAACCGCTTTTGACAAGGGTTCAAGAACCTGAGCTTAGTGAATAAGAGGTGAAATCACATGAACAATCGCAAAATTCCTTTGCGTAAATGTGTAGCAACAGGAGAAATGAGGAGTAAAAAAGAGTTGGTCCGCGTTGTCCGGTCAAAGGAAGGCGATGTGTCTGTCGACTTAACCGGTAAAAAAAACGGACGGGGTGCATATATCACTCTTGATAAAGAGAGCATCCTGCTTGCGAAAAAGAAAAATATTCTTGCCAATCATCTTAAAGCTAATGTAGATGAATCAATTTATGAAGAGTTGATCCAATTGGCTGAGAAGGAGAAGCATTAAATAAATGAAACAGCAGCAACAATGGACGTCCTTATTGGGCTTAGCAAATCGAGCACGAAAAGTTATTTCGGGAGAGGAACTTGTTGTTAAAGAGATTAGACAACAAAAAGCTAAGCTTGTTCTTCTTTCACAAGATGCATCCGCTAATACAATGAAAAAGGTAACAGATAAATGTAAGTTTTATCAGGTCCCCTTTAAAATGGTTGAAGATCGCTACCTGTTAGGGCAAGCAATCGGGAAAGAAGCGAGAGTCGTTGTAGCGATAAATGATGCAGGCTTTGCTGCAAAGTTAAAAACCTTGCTCGATTAATATTCTTGGGGGTGAACGTATGTCAAAAATGAGAGTATATGAATACGCGAAACAAACGAATGTATCTAGCAAAGACATTATTACTACGTTGAAAGGAATGAACGTAGAAGTAAATAATCATATGTCAACAATTGAAAATGATGTTATTACTAAGCTTGATCAAAAATATAAATCAACGAACAATGAAAGTACAAAAAATGAATCAACAAAGAAACCGGGGAAACAAGTGGATAATACAAATAAAACAAATAATACAAATAGTGCACAAAAGCCTTCAAATAATAACAAAAAACAAACTCAAAATAATCAAAACAAAAAATCAAATCAGCCTGGAAACAAGCCTTCTAATCAAAAAGGGAAAAAGAATAACAAAAAAAGTAAAGGTAATCAAAGTTTTCAGCAGCAACCTAAACCAAAGAAAGAACTGCCGGAGAAAATTACGTTTTCAGGCAGCTTATCTGTTGGTGAGCTAGCGGGTGAACTTGGAAAAGAGCCTTCAGAGATTATTAAAAAACTTCTTTTATTAGGCACAATGGCTACAATTAACCAGGAACTTGATAAAGATTCAATTGAATTAATTGCTGGTGAATACGGTGTCGAAGTTGAAGAAGAAATTGTGTTTGAAAAAACAGAATTTGAAAAATATGAAGAAGAAGATCGTGTGGAGGATCTTAAAATCCGTCCAGCAGTTGTAACAATTATGGGGCACGTTGACCATGGTAAAACAACTCTTCTTGATTCTATAAGAAATACGAAAGTAACAGAAGGCGAAGCCGGTGGTATTACACAACATATTGGTGCATACCAAATTGTTGCAAATGATCAAAAAATCACCTTTTTAGATACACCGGGTCACGCAGCTTTCACTACTATGCGTGCTCGTGGGGCTCAAATAACAGATATTACGATTTTAGTTGTAGCAGCTGATGATGGTGTTATGCCTCAAACAATTGAAGCAATAAACCATGCAAAAGCAGCGGAAGTTCCGATCATTGTCGCAGTGAATAAAGTTGATAAACCAACAGCAAATCCTGATCGTGTTATGCAGGAATTAACAGAACATGGACTAGTACCAGAAGCTTGGGGTGGAGATACTATCTTTGTACCTGTATCTGCATTAACTGGTGATGGTATCGACGATCTTCTGGAAATGATCTTATTAGTAACAGAAGTTGAAGAGTTAAAAGCAAACCCTAACCGTCGTGCTACTGGAACAGTTATCGAAGCACAACTTGACAAAGGTAGAGGTTCAGTTGCTACACTTCTTGTTCAAAATGGTACACTAAAAGTTGGTGACCCTATCGTTGTTGGTAACACATTTGGTCGTGTTCGTGCGATGGTGAACGATCTTGGTCGCCGTGTAAAAGAAGCAGCACCTTCCACACCAGTTGAAATCACTGGTTTAAATGATGTTCCATTAGCTGGAGATCAGTTCATGGTGTTTGAAGATGAAAAATCAGCACGTCAAGTAGGAGAGGCCAGAGCTCAGAAGAAACTTGATGAACAACGAAGTGAAGGGTCAAAATTAAGTCTTGACGACTTATTTGAACAAATTAAGCAAGGCGAAATTAAAGATATAAATTTAATTGTTAAAGCTGATGTTCAAGGTTCTGTTGAAGCTTTAGCGGCTGCCCTACAAAAAATTGATGTTGAAGGTGTTAGAGTTAAAATCATTCACACTGGCGTTGGTGCCATCACTGAGTCAGATATTATTTTGGCAGCAGCATCTAATGCAATTGTAATTGGCTTTAATGTACGACCAGATGCAGGTGCTAAGAAAACTGCTGACGTTGAAGAAGTGGATATTCGACTTCACCGTATCATTTACAAAGTAATAGAAGAAATTGAGTCTGCAATGAAAGGGATGCTTGATCCTGAATTTGAAGAAAAAATCATTGGTCAAGTCGAAGTACGTACAACTTTCAAAGTTTCTAAAATTGGAACAATTGCAGGCTGTTATGTAACAGAAGGGAAAATCACTCGAGACAGCGGAATACGCTTAATTCGTGACGGTATCGTTATTTTTGAAGGGGAAATTGATACACTAAAACGCTTCAAGGATGATGTCAAAGAAGTAGCAAGGAACTATGAGTGTGGTATTACAATTAAAAATTACAATGATGTCAAAGAAGGCGACGTTATTGAAGCATATGTTATGGAAGAAATTGAACGTAAATGATTGGATATGTTGATTGTGAATGTTTGATTTATGACTCACAGTCATTAAAAGATAAAAGAGCCGTTTTACAACGAGTTCTAACAAGAATCAAACAAAAGTACAATGTCTCTATTTCTGAAATAGACTATCATGATACATGGCAACATACGAAATTTGGAATAGTAGCAGTAAGCACATCTAAAGTGCAAACAGAGAAAGAATTGCATCGTGTGTTACAGTTCATTGATTCTTTTCCTGAAATAGAGAGAACAGTTACAATGTTTGAATGGTTTTAAGTTAAGAGGTGATTGACATGAGCTTAAGAGCAAACCGTGTCGGAGAACAAATGAAAAAAGAGTTAGGGGATATTATTGGGCGTAAAATTAAAGACCCGCGTATTGGCTTTGTTACTGTGACAGATGTAAATGTATCCGGAGATTTACAAATTGCAAAAGTCTTCATATCAGTATTAGGAGATGAAGAACAGCGTCAAAATACGTTAAAAGGTCTTGCGAAAGCCAAAGGGTTTATCCGTTCAGAAATTGGCCAACGAATTCGCCTGAGAAAAACACCGGAAATTCAATTTGAATTTGATGAATCGATTGATTATGGAAATCGAATTGAAACTCTTCTACATGAGTTAAATGTAGAGAATAAAGAGGAGGAATAACTCCTTTCAAAGGGATAGACACCTTCGTCTATCCCTTTTGTGTTGAATATCTGAAAGTCGGAGGTATGATTATGGAAGGTGTGCTTTTATTAAATAAGCCCACAGGAATGACATCTCATGACTGTGTAGCAAAAATGAGAAGACTTGCAAAAACAAAAAAAGTTGGTCACACAGGGACATTGGATCCTGATGTTACGGGTGTACTTCCCATCTGTCTTGGAAGAGCGACAAAAATAGTTGAATACTTAACTGCTGCTACTAAGACATATGAGGCTGAAATAACAATTGGTTATTCTACAACTACTGAAGATGCATCGGGAGAAGTAGTAGAAAGAAAAAGTGTAGAATCTCCAATAACGAAATTGATGGTAGAAGATGTATTACAATCGATGGTTGGTACAATTGAACAAGTTCCACCAATGTATTCGGCTGTAAAAGTAAATGGTAAAAAACTCTATGAATATGCACGTGCCGGGATTGAAATAGATAGAACAGCCAGACTTATTACAATTAATGAGCTTGTTTTGCTTGGGGATGTAATAAAAAAAGATGGACTGGTTACATTCCGATTTCGTGTAACATGTTCAAAGGGTACATATGTTAGAACATTGGCCGTTATGATAGGGGAAAGACTGGGATTTCCGGCACATATGTCACATCTTATTCGAACAAAATCAGGTAACTTTCATTTAAATGAGTGTTATACATTTGAGGAAATTGAAGAAGCGGCAGAAAAAAATGAACTGCATAAGTATTTGCTTCCGATAGGAAATGCACTAAATGATTTGCCGAAACTACTAATCCATGATACTCTAGCAGAGAAAGTGAAAAATGGTGCAGTATTAGAGCTACCAACACCATTTCATGACATAGAAGCTGGTTCTCCAATCATTATCTTTAATGAAGAACACCAATGTTTAGCTATATATTCAAAGCATCCGACAAAAAGTCACCTTATGAAGCCGATAAAAGTCTTATATAATGGGGCTTAAGGTACTTTTTAATTACTGACAGCATTATAATTGAAAAAGGTGAAGTTGACTGTGAAACAAATTAACCTGTCCCACCCACATCATTTAGAACGTTCAGAACAACCTGAGATGGTTATGGCTCTGGGGTATTTTGATGGGGTTCATAAAGGTCATCAAAAGGTCATGTTAAAGGCAAAGGAAATTGCGGAGAACACTGGAATGAAATGTGCCGTCATGACATTCCATCCACATCCCCTGGTAGTTCTTAGAAAAAAAGAAGACATTGAATATTTAACACCATTAGACGAAAAAATCAAATTAATTGAGCAACTAGGTGTAGATCTATTATATGTAGTAGAATTTACACAAGAATTTGCTGCTTTGTTACCTCAACAATTTGTTGATGAATTTATTATTGATCTTAATGTTAAACATGTTGTTGCAGGGTTTGATTTTACATATGGCCACCTGGGGAAAGGTTCGATGGAGACGATACCATTTCATTCTAGAAACCAATTTTTACATACAACAGTTGAAAAGTTAACAGACCATGACCGTAAAGTAAGTTCTTCACTTATACGAGAGGTCATTCAGAGTGGAGATGTGGCATATGCTGAAACCTTACTTGGTAGACCTCATTTTGCAACAGGAACAGTTATCCACGGTGATAAACGTGGAAGAACAATAGGATTTCCAACAGCAAACATAGAGGTGGAAGAATCCTTTTTACTCCCTCCAACTGGTGTATATGCAGTTTCAATCAAGGTGGAAGACCAAGTCTATGAGGGTGTGTGTAATATTGGGTATAAGCCTACGTTTAAAGATCAAAAAGCTGTAAAACCAAGTATTGAAGTTCATATCTTTGATTTTAAACGTGATATTTATGGTGAAATGGTATCAGTTTTCTGGTATAAACGTATAAGAAGCGAAAAAAAGTTCCATAATGTAGAGGAGCTAATTACACAAATTTCTAAGGATAAAGATCAGAGCCAAGAATTCTTTCAGAAAAAGATGGTTTAGTCCTTGCATTATCTTTAGAAAAATAGTATTCTAATTGATGTAGTTTAAAACCATTGCTTGGCAAATCGAGTCACCAACGTTTGCTCGGTAATTGGGGTTTTGCAAAATAAGGAGGTGAAAAGGATGGCTATCACACAAGAACGTAAAAACGAACTTATCGCTCAATACAAAACACATGAGTCTGATACTGGATCTCCAGAGGTTCAAATTGCTATCCTTACTGAGGACATCAATAATCTTAACGATCACTTACGTGTTCACAAAAAAGACCACCATTCTCGTCGCGGTCTATTAAAAATGGTAGGTAAACGTCGTAACTTATTAACTTACCTACGTAATAAAGACGTAACTCGCTATCGTGAGTTAATCAACAAGCTTGGATTACGTCGATAATTACTTTAAAAGCGGGATTCCTCCCGCTTTTTTAGTGTATATAAAACTGCAATAAAATAGATGTTTCTACACCTTTTTTTGTAAATAAATTAGCTGCTTTTTAAAAGTTGTCGAAAATCTATTTACATATAAAAACTATGCTGATATGTTGAAATTAAATGGTTCATACTATTACATAACGCAATTAAAAAAGAGAAGGAGTTTTACATATATGGGACAAGAAAAACAAACGTTTTCCATAGACTGGGCCGGTCGAAACTTAACAGTTGAAATTGGTCAGCTTGCAAAACAAGCAAACGGATCTGTACTGATTCGTTATGGTGACACAGCTGTATTAAGTACTGCTACTGCGTCAAAAGATCCAAAACCTCTTGATTTTTTTCCACTCACAGTAAACTATGAGGAGCGTTTATACGCTGTTGGTAAAATACCAGGTGGATTTATTAAACGGGAAGGCCGCCCAAGTGAAAAGGCTATTTTGGCAAGTCGATTAATCGACCGCCCAATCAGACCATTATTTGCTGACGGCTTTAGAAATGAAGTACAAGTTATTAGTATTGTAATGAGTGTTGACCAAGATTGCTCTTCAGAAATGGCAGCAATGTTTGGGTCATCTTTAGCATTATGTGTGTCTGATATTCCTTTTGAGGGACCTATTGCCGGAGTTACAGTTGGAAGAATTAATAATGAATTTGTTATTAATCCAAATGTAGAACAGGCAGAACAAAGTGATATACATTTAGTAGTAGCCGGAACGAAAGATGCAATCAACATGGTTGAAGCCGGTGCAGATGAAGTTCCTGAAGAAACAATGTTGGAAGCGATTATGTTTGGTCACAATGAAATTAAACGTCTTATTGCTTTCCAGGAAGAAATAGCTGCAGCAGTAGGTAAAGAGAAAAAAGAAGTTCAGCTTTTTGATCTTGATGCTGATTTAGAAAAACATATTCGTGATCTTGTTGAAAAAGAACTTCTGCAAGCCATTCAAGTTCAGGAAAAGCATGCGCGTGAAGATGCGATCAATGCGGTGAAAAATAGTGTTGTCGAGAAATTTGAAGCTGATGAGGCAGACGAAGCTACAATCAAAATGGTCAAACAAATATTGTCAAAGCTTGTGAAAGCAGAGGTACGTCGATTAATTACAGAGGATAAAGTCAGACCGGATGGACGTGGAGTAGACGAAATCAGACCACTTTCATCAGAAGTTGGTTTACTCTCAAGAACACATGGTTCAGGTTTATTTACTCGTGGACAAACACAAGCGTTAAGTATTTGTACACTTGGAGCTTTAGGGGATGTACAAATTTTAGATGGATTAGGAATTGAAGAATCAAAACGTTTTATGCATCATTATAATTTCCCGCAATTCAGTGTTGGGGAGACTGGCCCAATGAGAGGTCCAGGACGACGTGAGATTGGACATGGGGCACTAGGAGAGCGTGCTTTAGAACCAATTATCCCTTCTGAAAAAGACTTCCCTTATACAATCCGTTTAGTATCAGAAGTACTTGAATCAAATGGTTCTACTTCTCAGGCAAGTATATGTGCCAGCACACTTGCGATGATGGATGCGGGTGTTCCGATTAAAGCTCCTGTAGCAGGTATTGCGATGGGTCTTGTAAAATCAGGTGAACACTACACGGTATTAACAGATATTCAAGGTATGGAAGATGCTTTAGGTGATATGGACTTTAAAGTAGCTGGAACTGAAAAAGGTGTTACAGCCCTGCAAATGGATATTAAAATTGACGGCTTATCTCGTGAAATTTTAGAGGAAGCTTTACAACAAGCGAAAAAAGGTCGTATGGAAATTCTGAAGTCAATGATGGCAACCATCTCTACACCAAAAGGTGAGTTATCACAATATGCTCCTAAGATCTTAACGATGGCAATTAACCCGGACAAGATTCGAGATGTTATCGGACCAAGCGGAAAACAGATAAACAAAATCATTGAAGAAACCGGCGTTAAGATTGACATTGAACAAGATGGAACAGTATTCATTTCATCTATTAATGAAGATATGAACCAGAAAGCAAAGAAAATTATCGAAGACTTAGTACGTGAAGTTGTAGTCGGACAAATGTACTTAGGTAAAGTAAAACGAATTGAAAAATTTGGAGCATTCGTTGAAATCTTCAGTGGAAAAGATGGCTTAGTTCATATATCTGAGTTGGCTGAAGAGCGCGTCGGTAAAGTTGAAGATGTTGTGTCAATTGGTGACGAACTATTAGTAAAAGTAACTGAAATTGACAAACAAGGTCGTGTAAACTTATCGAGAAAAGCAGTTCTTAAGGAACAAAAAGAAAATCAACCAGAACAACAAGGTTGATGACATGATAGGAGGCCGTGGGTAACCAGGCTTCTTTTTCAATTTAATACTTCTGTCCCTCAATTACGGAACAAGTGCCATTTTTGTTCTACCTTGTCCTCTTTTTACATATTTTTTAGTAAAAAGGGGGATACATAATGCAAAGGAAAATCATTCAAGTTGTTGGTTTTATTTTCATCATAACTGTAGCCATTGGCTTTATTAAAAATCCATTTACCACATCCTATCTTGATCAAATAAAGAAAGCAGACGTGACAGTTGCAAAACATCAAGATAAGCTGTATGAAGAAATTTCAGCTAAAGCCAAGGAATACAGTATTCCAGCTCAAAATGCAGAAATACATAAAGTTTGGAAATCGACCCCGGGGTATAATGGATTAGAAGTAGACATTGATGAGTCATATAAAAAGATGAAGGCAAAGGGCACTTTTGATGAAAAACTACTTGTATATCGACAAGTTAAACCATCTGTACACCTTGAGGATTTAAAAGCTGAGCCAATTTATAGAGGTCATCCTGACAAGCCGATGGTATCTTTTATTATTAATGTAGCTTGGGGAAATGAATATATTCCAGATATGCTTGAAACGTTAAATAAATACCATGTTAAAGCTACTTTTTTTCTAGAAGGAAGATGGGTGAAAGAAAACCCAGATATGGCAATGATGATCGTTGATGCAGGACATGAAATAGGAAATCATTCTTATACACATCCTGATATGAGTCAACTTTCTGAAAATAAAATAAGGGAGCAATTGTGGAAAACGAATGAAGTGATAAAATCGGTAACAGATATTACCCCAACTTGGTTTGCTCCTCCAAGTGGCAGTTTTAAAAATGAAGTTGTGAAAATTGCAGATGAGATGAAGATGAAAACTGTTATGTGGAGTGTGGATACAATTGATTGGCAGCGTCCAGAACCACATGTGTTAGTTTCACGGGTAATGGGTAAAGTTCATAATGGAGCACTGATTTTAATGCATCCAACATCTTCAACATCGGAAAGTTTAGAAACATTAATATTATCCATTAAGCAAAAAGGATATTCCTTTGGTTCAGTGTCAATGCTCGTTGATGAGGAACGATTATTTAGAGATGATCCTAAAACAAATTAAACAACTAAGAAGGAGGAACACTTTTGATCAAAAAATATACGTGTCAAAATGGAGTAAGAATTGTGTTAGAAAATATTCCTACTGTTCGATCTGTTGCAATTGGTGTATGGATTGGAACAGGTTCTCGAAATGAAAGCCTTGAAAATAACGGGGTGTCCCATTTTCTTGAGCACATGTTCTTTAAAGGAACTAAAACAAGAACGGCAAGGGAAATCGCTGAATCGTTTGATAGTATTGGTGGTCAAGTAAATGCCTTTACTTCAAAAGAATATACTTGTTACTATGCTAAAGTACTTGATGATCATGCCAGCTATGCCCTGGATGTACTAGGTGACATGTTTTTTAACTCAACGTTTGATGAAGATGAACTTAAAAAAGAAAAGAATGTCGTATATGAAGAGATTAAAATGTATGAAGATACTCCAGATGATATTGTTCATGATATTTTAAGCAAAGCTACATATGGAAGCCATCCTTTAGCATATCCAATATTAGGAACAGAAGAGACCTTAGCTTCCTTTAATGGTGACACATTGAGAGAGTACATGAACAATCACTATACTCCCGAAAATGTGGTCGTATCTGTAGCCGGAAACGTGACAGAAAGCTTTATTAAAGAAGTTGAAAAACTCTTTGGTTCATATGAAACAAACTCATTGAAACGTGAATTTGAAAAACCAAGCTTTCATGACGAAAAACTGGCTAGACAAAAAGATACAGAACAAGCTCATCTATGTATAGGATTTAATGGTCTTGAAGTGGGTCATGATAATATTTATAGTTTAATCGTCCTGAATAATATTTTGGGTGGAAGTATGAGTAGCCGTTTGTTCCAAGATGTTCGTGAACAAAAAGGTCTTGCATACTCTGTTTTCTCATACCACTCTTCATACGAAGATAACGGTCTTCTCACTATCTATGGCGGTACAGGAAGTAAGCAACTTAATCTCTTGTTTGATACGATTCAGGAAACATTAACGACGTTAAAAGCAGAGGGTATTACGGCAAAAGAATTAGCTAATAGTAAAGAGCAAATGAAGGGTAGTCTTATGCTAAGTCTGGAAAGCACAAACAGCCGAATGAGCCGAAATGGGAAAAATGAGCTTTTACTGGGTTATCACCGCTCATTAGATTCGATTATTGAAAAAGTAAATGAAGTAAGTGAAGAAAGTGTTAATACACTTGCTAATCAGGTATTCACTGACACTTATTCAGTTGCTCTTATTAGTCCTGAAGGTACTCTACCGGAAAAACTTCAATCATAATTAATAATGCCTACGATTTATTTTTCTTATAAATTGTAGGCATTTTTTTATGAGGTCAATTGATAAGATAGTAGTAAGGAGGAATGGACATGAGACTTAGTGAACTATCCGGAAAAGAAATTGTTGACGTGAAACGTGCAGAACGTTTAGGTGTTCTTGGTCAAACTGATTTGGAGATTAATGAACAAACGGGACAAATTACAACACTAATCATCCCTTCGTTAAAATGGTTTGGATTAAGAAAACAGGGCCAAGAGATACGGGTACCATGGCATCATATTAAAAAGATAGGAACAGATATGATCATTCTTGACATACCCGATGAACAAATTGATAAAATCGAATCATAACTACACTTCTTCGGTTGGCATTTAGCCAATCGATTTTTTTTGAATAAAACCGCTGGTTCAATTACTCCCTTTTAATATGTATCCTCTTTCTTTTTATTCATCTGTTTATTCACCAATATGTCGATTTCTACATAGTATGTTGAAGTAAGTTATCCTAGGATCTCAAGGAACTATAACAGAAACACAAGCAAAAGAAGGTGAACATACAATATGTTAACAGGATTAAACGTAGCTGTAATCGGTGGTGATGCCAGACAGCTAGAAGTTATCCGTAAATTAACTGAACTTGATACAAAGCTTTTTCTCATTGGTTTTGACCAACTGGACCATGGCTTTACTGGTGCAACAAAAGTCAAAATGGATGAGGTTCCATTTCAAGAAATAGATGCGATTATTTTGCCTATCCCTGGTACGAATCAAGAGGGGATTGTAGAAACTGTTTTTTCAAATGAAGAGGTTATTTTAACTGATGAGTTAATTAATCAAACACCTTCTCATTGTACCATTTATTCAGGTATTTCAAATTCCTATTTAGATAATCTCGTTCAATCGACAAATAAAAAATTAGTTCAACTTTTTAAAAGGGATGATGTGGCAATCTACAATTCAATTCCAACAGTTGAAGGAACGCTCATGATGGTCATCCAACATACCGATATAACGATACATGGCTCAACTGTTGCTGTATTAGGGTTAGGAAGAGTAGGAATGAGCGTGGCAAGAACCTTCTCTGCACTAGGAGCGAAAGTTAAAGTAGGTGCGAGAGATACGGCAGACTTAGCCAGGATTACTGAAATGGGCCTTGAGCCGTTTCATATTGATCATCTAGAGGATAAGGTAACAGACATCGATGTGTGTATAAATACAATCCCATCTATGATTGTAACGGCTAAGGTAATTTCCAATATGCCGGCACACACATTAATTGTTGATCTTGCCTCAAAACCAGGAGGAACCGATTTTCGATACGCTGAGAAAAGAGGGATTAAAGCACTATTAGCTCCTGGATTACCGGGCATAGTGGCACCAAAAACTGCCGGGCAAATTGTAGCGAATGTCTTAACACAGCTATTAAATGAGTTAAAGATAGATGGAAAGGGGTTATCTTCATGAAATTAGAAGGTAAGCGGATTGGATTTGGTATTACGGGTTCTCATTGCACTTATGAGGAAGTGTATCCACAAATCAAATCATTATTAGATGAGGGAGCAGATGTTATCCCGGTCGTCACATTTACAATGAAGAACACAACAACTCGTTTTGGAAAAGCGGGGGAATGGGTTGAAAAAATAGAGGAATTAACAGGTAACAAAGTGATCGACTCTATTGTTGCAGCAGAACCACTAGGACCTAAACTTCCGTTAGATTGTATGGTGATCGCTCCACTAACAGGTAATTCAATGAGTAGATTTGCTAATGCTCTCACCGATTCGCCTGTGTTGATGGCTGCAAAAGCAACTTTAAGAACCCATCGCCCTGTTGTTTTAGGTATTTCTACAAATGATGCACTTGGTTTAAATGGAGTAAACCTTATGAGGTTAATGGCAACAAAAGATATTTATTTTATTCCATTTGGCCAGGATGCACCTGATAAAAAACCAAATTCAATGGTTGCAAGAATGGAAGCATTACTTGATACTGTATTAGCTGCATTAGAAGGAAAACAATATCAGCCAGTTGTTGTTGAGAAGTTTCGAGATTTAGAAGAATAATTTCATAATTCAATCAAAGAATCAAATTTTTTCATCCATTCGACAATTATTGTGATAGAATAGTACGTAAAAGATTTGTAGCTGTATTTTTAAAAGGAATATAGCTGGAAGGAGCTAGTGTTTAATGGAAGCAAAAGGTTATCATGTAGCAGTAGTCGGAGCAACAGGGGCTGTGGGGCAACAAATGCTTCACACATTAGAACAACGTAATTTTCCAATTTCTAAATTAACTTTGCTTTCTTCTGAGCGTTCAGCAGGAAAAAAAGTAATGTTCAGAGATGAAGAATATATTGTCGAAACAGCAACTCCTGAAAGTTTTGAAGGTGTTCAAATTGCACTATTCTCAGCGGGTGGAAGTGTGTCTAAACAACTTGCTCCAGAAGCAGTAAAGCGTGGGGCAATTGTTGTAGACAATACAAGTGCATACCGCATGGATGAGAATGTTCCATTAGTTGTTCCTGAAGTGAATGAAGAAGCATTAAAAACACATAAAGGCATCATTGCAAATCCGAACTGTTCAACAATACAGATGGTTGTTGCTCTTGAGCCTATCCGTCATCAATTCGGACTAAACAAAGTAATTGTTTCTACGTACCAAGCAGTTTCAGGTGCAGGAGCCGCTGCAATTAATGAGTTGAAGGAACAAGCGAAAGCAATATTAAATGGTGATGATTTCACACCTGAAATTCTTCCTGTAAAGGGAGACGAAAAACATTATCAAATCGCATTTAATGCAGTTCCTCAAATTGATAAATTCCAAGATAATGGTTATACTTTTGAAGAAATGAAAATGATTAACGAAACGAAAAAAATAATGAGTATGCCTGAACTTCATGTTGCAGCAACTTGTGTTCGTTTACCAGTTGAAACAGGCCATTCTGAATCTGTGTATATTGAAGTAGATGCTGAAGGTGTTTCTGCTCAACAAGTGAAAGAATTATTACAAGAATCTGATGGAATTACATTGCAAGATGATCCATCACAACAAATTTATCCAATGCCGGCTAACTGTGTAGGTAAAAATGATGTATTTGTTGGAAGAATCCGTAAAGATTTAGACCGTGATAATGGTTTCCATATGTGGATTGTTTCTGACAACCTATTAAAGGGTGCTGCTTGGAATTCAGTTCAAATCGCTGAAAGTTTAGTGAAATTACAACTAGTTTAACTCTTTGAAGAAGAGAGCATGGTATATCACCAGCTCTCTTCTCTCACGTCTATAGTAGAGGTGTTAACATTGAAAATGATTGTTCAAAAATTTGGCGGTACATCTGTAAAAGATGATCGCGGGCGAAAAATGGCGCTTGGTCATATACAGGACGCGATAAAAGAAGGATATAAAGTTATTGCTGTTGTCTCAGCAATGGGACGGAGCGGTGACCCATACGCAACTGACACGTTATTAAGCTTGGTATATGGTGAGTTGAGTAATATTTCTAATAGAGAACAAGACATGCTTCTCTCATGTGGGGAAGTTATTTCGTCTATCGTATTTTCTAGTTTATTAAACGAAAATAATATTAAAGCTACATCATTAACAGGTGCTCAAGCTGGTTTTGTAACAAATAATGAGCATACGAATGCAAAAATTTTAGAGATGAAATGTGAACGGTTGGTAGAAACTCTGTCCCAACATGATGTTGTTGTTGTTGCCGGATTTCAGGGCGCTTCTGCAACAAATGGCGATATAACAACAATTGGTAGAGGAGGCAGTGATACTTCTGCAGCAGCTATTGGTGCAGCGGTTGGCGCTGAGTTTGTTGATATTTTTACAGATGTAGAAGGTGTTATGACTGCAGATCCAAGAATTGTAGAAAATGCAAAATCTTTATCAAAGGTAACATATACAGAAATTGTTAATCTTGCCTATCAGGGAGCAAAGGTCATTCATCCCCGAGCAGTAGAGATAGCAATGCAGGCTGAAGTACCAATCCGAGTAAGATCAACTTACTCTAAATTACCAGGTACTTTAGTCTCTTCTAATCAAACGGATAAAAAGGGCAGTGATGTTCACGAAAGATTGATCACGGGAATTGCCCATGTTTCAAATGTAACACAAATAAAAGTAACCGCAAAAGAAGGACAGTATAGTGTACAGACAGAAGTATTTAAAGCGATGGCAATGGAAGGGATAAGTGTTGATTTTTTCAATATCACCCCTAAGTCAGTTATCTATACTGTAACAGATCAAGTAACATCCAGAGCTGTTGAAGTATTACGGGAACTCGGATATGAACCGACAATTACGAGACAGTGTGCGAAGGTCTCTGCAGTAGGTGCAGGAATTATGGGAGTTCCGGGAGTAACATCCAAAATTGTAACGGCTCTGTCTGAAAAAGGGATACAAATCCTTCAATCAGCTGATAGTCATACAACAATTTGGGTGCTTGTCAAAGAGGATGACATGATTAAAGCGGTTAATGCTTTACATGAAGCCTTTGATCTATCAAAATAGAGATAAATGATTTTCTAACATAAAAATAGAAATCTTACTTTACTTTTTATGAATAAGTAAGATAGCATCTAGTTACAAAGTGCAGCAAAAGGAGTGAAGGTAATAATGAGTCATTTTGGAAAAGTTTCTACAGCGATGATAACCCCATTCGATAAAAATAATAACATTGACTTTCAAAAAACGACTATGTTAATTGACTATCTCATTAATCATGGATCAGATTCATTAGTAGTCACAGGGACAACAGGGGAATCTCCAACATTAAGCAACGAGGAGAAAATTGCTCTTATCAAACATACGGTGAAAGAAGTAAATGGTAGAGTTCCTGTTATTGCGGGAACAGGTAGTAATAACACAGCAGCTTCAATAAAATTGACAAAACACGCAGAAGAAGCTGGTGTCGATGCTATAATGCTTGTAGTGCCATATTATAATAAGCCCAGTCAAGAAGGGCTGTATCAACATTTTAAAGCAATAATAGAATCAACTTCATTACCGGTAATGTTATATAACATTCCAGGTAGAAGTGTAATCAACATGTCAGTAGATACAATCATTCGTTTAGCTGAGTTTCCTAATGTTGTTGCAGTAAAAGAGGCAAGTGGAAACTTGGAAGCCATGGCTGAAATTATCACAAATACAAAAGAGGATTTTGCTGTTTACTCAGGTGATGATGCGTTAACTTTACCAGCTCTTGCAATAGGAGCTGATGGAATTGTTTCTGTAGCTTCTCATATTATCGGAAATGAAATGCAAGCTATGGTAAATTCCTTTCTATCTGGAGAAACTGTAGCTGCAGCAGAACAACATCGTAGATTGTTACCAATTATGAAACAGTTGTTTACTACACCAAATCCTGGCCCAGTAAAAACAGCACTACAGTTTAAAGGGTTAGACGTCGGATCAGTCCGTCTTCCTCTATTACCATTAACAAGTTCAGAACGAAGTGAATTAATGAATGTTATCCAAAATAATTTAGGGTAATATTTTGACCTTTTTTTAAGTGGAACTAAGGAGGGTGCTTAAAGATAGCATCCTTTTTAGTTCCTTTTTTTACCCTTGCCTAAGTATCAGGCAGCAATGCTTATTATAGGACTAAAATTTCCTTGTATTCCAATTCTTTCTTCAGTTATAATATTTCTAAGTGACGTTGAACGGGTACTTCAGTAGGGAGGATTTTCATGGAAAAGACAGAGAATATAAAGTTAATCGCTTTAGGCGGTGTGGGAGAAGTCGGGAAAAATATGTTTGTGGTTGAAATTAATTCTGACATTTTTGTGGTGGATGCCGGTCTTATGTATCCTGAGGATGGAATGTTAGGAATTGATATGGTAATCCCGGATATAACATATTTAAAGGAAAATGAAGATCGAGTAAAGGGGATCTTTTTAACACATGGTCATGACGAGAGTATAGGTGGCATCTATTATTTATTAAATAACATTAGAGTTCCTATTTATGGGACAAAGCTTACACTTGCTTTAGTAGGCGAAAAACTTAAAGAAAATAAAATGCGACAGACGGTTCTAGTTAAAGAGATTGATAATGAAACCGTATTATCCTTTGATAGTACCACTGTTTCCTTCTTCAGAACAAATCATAGTATACCAGATTCTGTGGGAATTAGTTTTTCAACAACAATGGGTTCAATCGTTCATACAGGCGATTTTAAATTCGATCAAACACCGGTTGGAAATAGCCAAATGGATATTGGGAAAATTGCAAGTCTAGGTGAAAACGGTGTACTTTGTTTATTATCTGATAGTGTAAATGCGGAAAAGCCGGGCTATTCTGGTTCAGAGGCCATTGTTGGCGGAGAAATTTCAGATGTTATGTATAATGCTGAAGGCAGAGTTATTGTTGCTGTATTTGCTTCTAATTTATATCGTATTCAACAAGTAATTAATGCTGCAATTAAAAATAATAGAAAATTGGCTGTTGTTGGGAAAAATATGAGGAATATTCTTAACTTAGCTATTAATCTGGGGTATATTTCTGTTAGAGAAGATGTGTTTATATCAGTAAATGAAATTAACAAACATTCTGAAAAGGAAATTGCGATTTTAACGACAAGCAATCACGGTGACCCGCTTGCTGTTCTTTCACGTATGGCCAAACAGGCTCATAAACAAGTAAATGTAAAAGTTGGGGATACAGTGTTAATAGCTGCTACTCCAATTCCAGGACAAGAACTTGTTTTCTCAAAAACAATTGATATATTAAGCAGAGCGGGTGCAAATGTTGTCTTTGGGCAAAAACAAATACATATGTCAGGGCACGGACACCAAGAAGAACTTAAAATGATGCTGAACTTAACGAAGCCAACATATTTTATCCCTGTGCATGGGGAATATAAAATGCAAAAATCACATGAGAAATTAGCCAAACAAGTTGGTGTTGATGCTCAAAATATCTTTCTGGTTGAGAAAGGTGATGTCGTTGAGTTTAAAGGTGACCATGTGTACACAGGCGGAAAAGTTCCATCAGGAAATGTATTAATCGATGGTTTAGGAATTGGGGATGTAGGTAATATTGTACTTCGTGATCGCCGATTATTATCTCAGGATGGCATTTTAATTGTTGTTGTAACATTGGATAAACAAAGAAAACAAATTATATCCGGTCCTGAAATTATTACAAGAGGATTTGTATATGTAAGAGAATCAGAAGAACTAATTACAAATGCAACAAATGTAGTTTCGACTATTGTTGAACGAAGCATGCAGGAACATTCAATTGAATGGTCTCAGCTAAAATTAAACATTAGAGAAGCACTTAATCAATTTTTATATGAAAAGACAAAAAGGCGTCCAATGATACTACCAATAATAATGGAAATATAAAGGATGACTTCCATTAGAGGAGGGGTTCCTCATCCCTTAATGGTTCGCGAGACTTATCACGCATAACGCCATGTCCTGTGGCTTCGCCTGACTCGGACGTCTGATCTTTTCAAGCATTATCCCCCTTTATCTATTTTGTTTCTATCGAATATTGAAATGGGATTTACTGCCCGTTAAGGTGGGATGAAATGTTAAAAAAGCATTGATTTTTCAATGCTTTTTTTTATAACGATAGAATCAAAACTATGATGTATCGGATTCATCCTTATTTCCTTCTGTATGAAAACAACAAGGTTGTAAATACTACAAACAGATGAAAAAGAAAGGATGGATAACATGGCAAATCATGACCATTACATAAAAAATGAGGATGCTGAGAAACAGGAAAATAAAGAAAGTTCGATTGTAGAAAAAATTCAACAGCTTGGTCAAACCAATGTCCCTCAAATGGGAAATGATTCAAAAATTCATTGTTTAACGATTGTGGGACAAATTGAAGGACATATTCAATTGCCCCCTCAAAATAAAACAACAAAATATGAGCATGTTATTCCTCAAATCGTCGCGATTGAACAAAACCCAAATATTGAAGGGTTGCTTGTCATCCTAAATACTGTTGGAGGAGATGTGGAAGCAGGACTTGCAATTGCAGAAATGCTTGCATCTTTATCAAAACCTTCAGTATCAATTGTTTTAGGAGGAGGACATTCAATTGGGGTCCCAATAGCTGTTTCTTGCGATCATTCTTTTATTGCGGAAACAGCAACAATGACAATTCATCCTGTAAGATTAACTGGTTTAGTAATTGGTGTTCCTCAAACTTTTGAATATTTAGACAAAATGCAAGAACGTGTCATTAATTTTGTAACGAGCCATTCAGGCATTAGTGAAGAAAAGTTTAAGGAGTTAATGTTATCAAAAGGGAATTTAACAAGAGATATCGGAACAAATGTTGTAGGAAGAGATGCTGTTGAATACGGGTTAATTGATGAGGTCGGCGGCGTAGGTCAAGCAATTCAAAAACTCAACAGTATGCTGGAAAAAAATAATGAAGATCAGGTGTTACAATGATATACTATACAATGATGCCGGAAGAACTAATGTTCCCTTCTGTTGGAACTGACTTTGAAAAGCAATCAATCATTGAATTAAATGGTGTTCAACTACTCGTTCAACAAACGGATAACTTCCAATATGAAATAATTCGCTTAATGAGCAGTGATCCACAACATTATCTTGACTCTCAATTATGTCCGGGTCAAAAAATTACGATGTCGTTTTCGATCAATTAAAAGGTATGTGGTATAATAAAAGAAACTTATTTCAAAGAGGCAGCCAGATACGGCTGCTTTCTTCTTTTCATTGTAGATTATATTAAAATAAAATAGTAAAAGCCTTTGGCTAAATTGATAAAAAAAGATTATTAAATAACAGGTGATGGAAATGGCTAAGAGAAAAAGAAGACAAAGAAAGTCAAAGGATGATTGGAAAAGAACACTAAAGTTTGAATTGACAGGTTTAATTATTTTGGCGATCTCTCTCATCTCAATATCAAAATTGGGGTTTGTTGGTTCTACATTTGTGCACTTATTTCGCTTCTTCAGCGGTGAATGGTACATGCTATTTTTAATTGGGATCGTCTTATTCTCCTTGTTTTTAATTTGGAAAAGGGAAATTCCGAGGTTATTTACAAGGCAGATGGTCGGAATTTATTGTGTTACAGCGTCGTTATTGCTATTAAGTCATGTCACATTATTTAAAATGCTGTCACATAATGGTACGTTTGCTTCCCCGAGTGTTATTTCAAATACACTGGAACTATTTTGGATGGATGTCAAGGGTGAAGCAAGTAATGTTGATTTAGGCGGAGGAATGCTTGGTGCCATTTTATTTGCCTCTTCTTATTACTTATTTGCAGAAGCTGGATCGAGAATCATCTCGGTCGTCTTGATCGTAATCGGTATAATCCTTATTACTGGAAGGTCTTTACAGGTAACGGTCTCAAAAATTCTAGGACCAATTGGATTGTTCTTGAAAAATCAGATCTTTGGTTTTTTGGATGACATGAAAAGTATTCCAGGAGCGATTAAACAGAAGCGAACAAAACAAAAAGAGAGAAAAAGACAAAGACAACTTGAAGAAATTGAAGATGATGAATTAATGGTGGACGATAAGGAAGAACTTAAGCCAATAATCTCAAGCTTTTCTGATAGTGAAAATCATCAAGAAATGATTATACATACAATGGAAAATTCAACAAATAGTCCTCCAAAAGAACATGAGCCAGTTTCTAATAAATCGAAAAGTGATCAGGAACAATTAATAGATGCATCAAGCCAAGAGCATGAGGTAATTCAACCAATGGCTTTTGTTGAAGTGGAAAATAAGGACTACAAACTACCACCAATAGACTTATTAAAGGCACCAAAGCATAATTCGCAACAAGCAGATAAGAAAAACATCTACGAAAATGCAAGAAAGCTTGAAAAAACATTCCAAAGTTTTGGAGTTAAAGCAAAAGTAACACAGGTCCATTTAGGTCCTGCTGTGACAAAGTATGAAGTATATCCTGATGTAGGTGTCAAAGTGAGCAAAATTGTTAACTTAAGTGATGATTTGGCATTGGCTCTTGCTGCGAAAGATATTCGTATTGAAGCGCCAATCCCGGGGAAGTCAGCAGTTGGGATAGAAGTTCCTAATTCTGAAATTGCGATGGTTTCTTTGAGAGAGGTACTGGAATCCAAAGCAAATGACCGTCCGGATGCAAAACTTTTAATTGGTTTGGGTAGAGACATATCAGGAGATGCGGTTTTAGCTGAACTAAATAAGATGCCCCACTTACTTGTAGCAGGTTCTACAGGTAGCGGTAAGAGTGTTTGTATTAATGGAATTATTACCAGCGTTTTAATGAGAGCAAAACCACATGAAGTCAAATTAATGATGATTGATCCGAAAATGGTAGAATTAAATGTATATAACGGGGTGCCTCATTTATTAGCTCCTGTTGTGACAGATCCTAAAAAAGCATCTCAGGCCCTTAAAAAAGTCGTAAACGAAATGGAAAGAAGATATGAGCTTTTTTCACATACAGGAACAAGAAATATTGAAGGTTATAATGAAATTATCAGACGAAATAATCTGGAAGAAGAAGCTAAACAACCGGAACTTCCTTACATTGTAGTGATTGTTGATGAGCTAGCAGATTTAATGATGGTTGCTTCGTCAGATGTGGAAGATTCTATTACAAGGCTATCACAAATGGCTCGTGCGGCGGGTATTCATCTCATTATTGCGACCCAACGTCCGTCTGTTGATGTCATTACAGGAGTTATTAAAGCGAATATACCTTCACGTATTGCATTCAGTGTTTCTTCACAAACAGACTCACGAACTATATTGGACATGGGAGGAGCTGAAAAGCTACTTGGACGTGGGGATATGCTTTTCCTTCCTGTTGGTGCATCAAAGCCGGTTCGTGTCCAAGGTGCATTTTTATCTGATGAAGAAGTTGAGCAAACAGTAAATTTTGTTATTGCTCAACAAAAAGCTCAGTACCAAGAAGAAATGATTCCAACTGAAGTAACTGAATCTAAAACTGAAGTTGAGGATGACTTATATGAGGATGCTGTACAGCTTGTCGTTGATATGCAAACGGCATCAGTATCGATGCTCCAGAGACGTTTTCGCATCGGATATACTCGGGCAGCAAGATTGATTGATGCAATGGAAGAGCGGGGAGTTGTTGGACCATATGAAGGATCTAAACCACGCGACGTTCTACTTTCTAAAGAAAAACATGAAGAATTAACATCGTGAAATAAGAACTAAACATAAATGGTCAAATACACCATCTATGTTTAGTTTTTTTACTTTAAGAAAGTTTAACTAATTTAATGGATTTAGGTATAGAAAAGCGGTTGACTTCCGCTTATTCTTGACAAATGTTTTGTTTTTCTAATTTCTTTATCGACATTTTACGACAATAAGAGTACGATAAGTAAGGATGAAAACATAGTATCAGTATCTGTATGAAAATATTACTATGGAACAAACTATACAATATTTATTGACAACATTAATTATTTCGACAATTTTCATTGTTTCTATTTATTTCTAAGGGAAAACATGATATAGTATTTTCGATTAGAGTAAGGTATAACATCAGATGTCTGATCTCTTATACATAGTGGGTAAAATGGGGGATATATCAATGACCATAAAGTCTGACAATCGACATTTGTATTTACAAGTGATTGATAAAATAAAAGAAGATATTGAGAATGGTACATATAGAGAAAAAGAAAAACTTCCATCCGAATTTGAGCTGTCCAAGAGCTTAGGTGTCAGTAGAGCCACATTAAGGGAAGCTCTACGAACACTTGAAGAAGAAAACGTTATCATTAGGCGGCACGGCGTTGGTACTTTCGTGAATTCCAAACCAAAATTCACATCAGGTATTGAACAGCTAAATAGTGTGACAGCAATGATTGAACAAGCAACCTTAAAGCCAGGTACTGTTTTTCTTTCATCCTCTATTACAGGGGCAACAGAAGATGAAATTAAAAAATTCAAGTGTAAAAGAGATGAAGAAATCTTTTTACTTGAAAGAGTTCGAACAGCAAGCAGCGAACCTGTTGTTTACTGCCTGGATAAAATACCTACATCTGTATTGCCTGATACATTTGACCATGAACAGGAATCTTTATTTAAATTACTTGAGGATAACGCTAATATATATATAAGTTATGCTGTTACTCATATTGAACCAATCGGATATCATGAAAAAATTTCTCCCATTTTAGAATGTGATCCTGAAACATCGTTGCTCTTGTTAAAACAGATGCATTATGATGACAAAGATCAACCGGTTCTATACTCATTAAACTATTTTAGAGCAGATCACTTTAGTTTCCATGTTGTAAGAAAGCGTTTATAGGTCAGAATAGATAGAAAAAACAGTTTTATATAAAAGAATAGATTCATACATAAAGTTTGTAAGCAAATCTCCACTGTTTCGTGCTTTAAACCTAAAGGTTGTTTAAAATAACGAATGTGCATGGTCTATATTGTAAGGAGGTGATTTGCTCGTATAGACTGTAACTTTTTGTTTAGTTTAATACTTATACTATATTTTTTTGGGGGTTTTAAAATGAAAAAGAGACATGGACTAGCTTTATCCTTATTTTTAGCAGCTGGTACTCTGCTAGCAGGATGTGGTGGAGGAAATAAAGATGAAGGTGCTGGCTCAGAAGGCGGCAAAGAAGCAGCTGATGATCAGTTTACAGTAGCAATGGTAACAGATGTTGGTGGAGTTGATGATAAATCATTCAACCAATCAGCTTGGGAAGGATTACAAGCATTCGGTGAGGAAAACGGTCTTGAAAAGGGAACAGACGGTTATGACTATTCCCAATCACAAAGTGATGCAGATTATGTAACAAACTTAAATACACTGGCACGTAAGAATTTTGATTTGATATATGGAATTGGATACTTATTGCAGCCTGCAGTTGAAGAGATTGCAGAACAACAAAAAGATACTCACTTTGCAATTGTTGATAGTGTTGTAGAAAAACCAAATGTAGCTAGTATTACATTTAAAGAGCACCAAGGTTCATACCTGGTTGGTGTAGTAGCAGGATTAACAACAAAAACAAATAAAGTTGGATTTGTCGGCGGTGTTGAAGGGGATTTAATTAAAAAATTCGAAGTTGGCTTCGTAGAAGGCGTTAAAGCTGTAAACCCTGATGCAACTGTGGATGTACAATATGCAGGTGCTTTTGATGCAGCTGATAAAGGAAAGGCAATTGCATCAAGCATGTACGGATCTGGTGCTGATATTATCTATCATGCGGCCGGTGGAACTGGTAATGGTGTATTCTCTGAAGCGATTGACTTAAAAGTTCAAGACCCAGACCGTGAATTATGGGTAATTGGTGTTGACAAAGATCAACATGAAGAAGGAAATGGAAAAACAAAAGATGGTGAGGAATTTAACATCACATTAACTTCAATGGTTAAACGAGTAGATGTTGCTGTTCAAGACCTTTCTGAAAAAGCAAAAGCTGGTGAATTCCCAGGCGGAGAAGTGATTGAATACGGTATCGAAGAAGAAGCGATCGGTATCTCTCCAAGTGATGAACACTTATCAGAAGAAGTAAAAGCAAAAGTTAAAGAATACGAAGAAAAAATTGTTAATGGCGAAATTGAAGTACCAACAAAATAATTAATAGATAAGGGCTGACTTACTCAAATGTTCAGAATCCTCAATCCATTTGCTCATTTACAGCTTATAGATAGAGGGTAAGAAGCATAGTAAAAGTCAGCCTTTATTCCTGAAAATCAATAAATTTAAATCTTCTAACTATTTGGGGAATTCAATGAACGTAAAACAAATAACTTAGTGGTGGATTTACATTTGGTGATTTTCATGCCAGTATACTTTTTTGCGAAACAATGCTTGAGAGTGAACAAAATGAAAAACTTTTATACCTACCTTAATGTTGTTCAGGAAAAGGAGTGAACAAATTTGAATTATGTAATAGAAATGCTGAATATTCGTAAGGAATTTCCTGGCATAGTAGCAAATGACAATATTACATTACAAGTAAAAAAAGGCGAAATTCATGCTCTTTTAGGTGAAAATGGAGCTGGAAAATCAACATTAATGAATGTTCTTTTTGGTCTATATCAACCTGAAAAAGGGGAAATTCGAGTTAATGGAAAGAAAGTGAACATTACAAATCCTAATATTGCAAATGATTTAGGGATTGGAATGGTTCATCAACATTTTATGCTTGTTAATACCTTTACAGTTACAGAGAACATTATATTAGGAAATGAACCAAAAAAAGGTTTTTCCGTCAGTATAAAGGATGCAGAAAAACAAGTGAAAGAAATATCTGAGCGGTATGGTCTTGCTGTAGACCCAACAGCTAAAGTTTCAGATATTTCCGTAGGTATGCAACAGCGTGTTGAAATTTTAAAAACCTTATATCGAGGGGCAGAAATTTTAATTTTTGATGAACCGACTGCTGTTCTTACTCCTCAAGAAATTAAAGAATTAATTCAAATTTTGAAAACACTTATTAAAGAAGGTAAATCGATCATTTTAATTACTCATAAGCTTAAAGAGATAATGGAAGTATGTGATCGTGTAACCGTTATACGTAAAGGTGAAGGAATTGGAACAGTTGATGTGGCGAACACAAATCCTAACGAGTTAGCATCATTAATGGTAGGCCGGGAAGTTTCATTCAAAACAGATAAAACAACAGCCAAACCCAAAGATGATGTATTAACGATCACTGATTTAATAGTAAAAGATCATCGTCAAGTGCCTATGGTAAATTCTTTAACTTTATCAGTGCGTTCAGGGGAAATCGTTGGTATTGCTGGTGTTGACGGAAATGGTCAATCTGAACTGATTGAAGCAATTACAGGATTAAGAAAAGTAGCTTCTGGTACTATTAAATTAAATAATAAAGAAATAACAAATAAGCATCCTAGAAAAATTACAGAAACAGGTGTTGGTCATATTCCTCAAGATCGCCATAAACATGGTTTAGTTCTTGATTTCCCAATCGGAGAGAATATGGTCTTACAAACATACTATAAACAACCATTTTCCAAAATTGGTGTACTGAATTTTAAAACAATCTATGATAAAGCAAAAAATCTTATAAAAGAATTTGATGTGAGAACACCAAGTACATCTACACTCGCTAGAGCACTTTCTGGTGGTAATCAGCAAAAAGCGATTATTGGCCGGGAAGTTGACCGAAACCCGGATTTGTTAATTGCAGCACAGCCTACTCGTGGTCTTGATGTTGGTGCAATTGAATTTATTCATAGTCGTCTTATTGAACAACGCGATAACGGCAAAGCTGTTTTGTTAATTTCATTTGAGTTAGATGAGATTATAAATGTAAGTGATCGAATTGCAGTTATTTATGAAGGGAAAATTGTAGACATCGTTGACCCTAAACAAACAACTGAGCAAGAACTAGGACTCCTTATGGCGGGTAGTAAACGTCAGAAAGAAGGTAATTAATTATGAACTTAAATCGGTATATGAATTTGTTAATTCCTGTTATCGCTGTTATTTTGGGTATTCTATGTGGTGCAATTATTATGTTGGTGAGCGGGTATAATCCAATAGCCGGTTATAATGCTCTTTGGTATGGAATGTTCGGTGATTCATATTACCTAGGTGAGACAGTCAGACAATTAACACCATATATTTTGACAGGGTTAGCTGTTGCATTTGCTTACAGAACAGGCCTATTTAACATAGGTGTTGAGGGGCAGGTAATAGTGGGGTGGTTTGCAGCAGTTTGGGTTGGAGTAGCTTTTGAATTGCCAACTTTTATTCATCTTCCACTAGCAATCATTGTTGCTGCTTTAGCTGGGGCACTTTGGGGGTTTGTACCGGGTCTTTTAAAGGCACGATTCAAAGTTCATGAAGTTATTGTAACGATTATGATGAACTATATTGCTTTGCACGTAACAAATTATTTAATTAGAAATGTTTTAACTGACAATAGTGATACATCAGAAAAGGTTTACCCTTCTGCATCATTACGTTCAGAATTTTTTGAGAATATTACAGATTACTCTCGAATGCACTACGGAATATTTATCGCATTAATTGCTGCATTTATTATGTGGTTTCTTCTAGAAAAAACAACAAAAGGCTTTGAGTTGCGGGCTGTAGGATTTAACCATGATGCCGCACATTATGCTGGTATGAATGTTAATCGAAACATCATCCTTTCAATGGTCATCTCTGGTGCTTTTGCAGGTGTAGCCGGTGCTATGGAAGGCTTAGGAACCTTTGAGTATGTGTCTGTAAAAAGCGGATTTACTGGAATCGGGTTTGATGGAATTGCAGTAGCACTAATTGGAGGGAATGCTGCTATTGGTATTTTATTCTCTGCGGCATTATTTGGCGGTTTAAAAGTTGGTGCTCTCAATATGCCATCAGAAGCTGGAGTACCTAATGAGCTTGTTGAGATTATTATCGCACTTATTATCTTCTTTGTAGCATCAAGCTATTTTATCCGTTGGATATTACTTCGTTTTAAAAAGGAGGGGAAATAAGTGAGCATATTGCAAGCATTAGAAATTATTATCCCAACAGCTTTATTTGTAGCAGCTCCACTTATTTTCACCGCACTTGGTGGTGTATTTAGTGAGCGGTCCGGTGTTGTTAACATTGGTCTTGAAGGATTAATGATTATTGGGGCATTTGTTGGTATTGTATTTAATTTACAGTTTGATGATATATTGGGTAAAGCAACGCCATGGTTTGCCATTTTGGCTGCAATGGTGGCAGCAGCTCTTTTTTCCCTGCTTCATGCAGTAGCTTCAATAACATTTAAGGCAGATCAAGTAGTTAGTGGTGTTGCGATTAACTTTTTAGCCTTAGGATTATCCCTTTTTCTCGTAAAAAACATCTATGAAAAAGGTCAAACAGATCGTATTTCAACTAGTTTTAACAAGATGGACGTTCCATTATTAAGCGATATACCAGTCTTAGGAAAGATTTTCTTCTCCGGAGGATATATCACATCATACTTGGCTATTATCTTAGCCATTATCGTTTGGTATGTGATTTATAAAACACCATTCGGCCTTCGTTTACGATCTGTAGGTGAACATCCAATGGCAGCTGATACTATGGGGATCAATGTAACAAGAATGAGATATATAGGTGTTTTATTAAGTGGTGCATTTGCAGGTATTGGCGGTGCAGTGTATGCTACAATCATCTCTAGAGATTTTAGTCATGCAACAATAAGTGGCCAAGGTTTTATGGCACTTGCAGCTGTTATCTTTGGAAAATGGCACCCACTTGGTGCAATGGGAGCAGCATTATTCTTTGGCCTTGCACAAGGATTAAGTATTATAGGAGGAACCATTCCGTTTTTAGAGGATATTCCTTCCGTTTATTTATTAATACTTCCTTATGTGTTAACCATTCTGGCACTAACAGGATTTATCGGACGTGCTGATTCACCAAAGGCTCTTGGAACACCATATGAAAAAGGAAAAAGATAAAATTATGCTCTCTCCGATTGTTGGAGAGAGTTTTTTGCCTTTGAAAAACATCGGAAATTCAGATGTAACTTAATTCCAGTATATGTTAGCTTCATTTCACACAAAATGAACTTGTTAACAAAATAAAAAGTAGACAGGTGAAGGCGATATGGAAGCACGAAAGAAGCTGGATTTACTTGCATTATCTTCTGTTCCTCTTGTCATGACGTTAGGAAACTCTATGTTAATTCCTGTTTTACCTCAGATCTCCAAAAAATTAGGGATTAGTGCTTTTCAGGTATCTTTAATCATTACGGTATATTCAATTGTGGCCATTTTATTAATCCCAATTGCAGGATATCTATCAGACCGGTTTGGTAGAAAAGTTGTGATGGTTCCTTGTTTAATCATAGCGGGGGTAGGTGGAGCAGTTTCTGGATGGGCTTCATGGAAGATGGATGATCCATATATCATGATCCTATTAGGACGTGTATTACAAGGTATTGGCTCTGCAGGTGCAGCACCTGTTGTTATGCCATTAATAGGGGACATGTTTGAAGATGATGAACAAATAAGTGCAGGTCTTGGATTAACTGAAACAGCAAATACTGCTGGAAAAGTTTTAAGCCCGATAATAGGTGCAGTTTTAGCTGCATTTGTATGGTTTTTACCTTTTTGGTTTATTCCATTTTTCAGTTTAATCAGTGTGCTGCTTGTATTTTTCTTAGTAAAGGTACCAAAACAGGAAGATGAACAAAAACAAAGCTTTAAAGAATTTGCTCATTGTGTAAAAGATATCTCTAAACAGGATGGTAAATGGCTATTTGCCATTTTTGCAGTTGGCTGTACCATTATGTTTGTATTATTTGGTGTATTATTTTTCCTTTCAGATTTGCTTGAAAAACAATATGCAATAGATGGAGTTAAAAAAGGGTTAGTTTTAGCCATACCATTATTAGCCCTATCTATTAGTTCATATTTTTCAGGTAAGAAAATTGGTCAAGACAGACATTTAATGAAAAGTGTCATTATTATCGGTATGTGTTTAGTAACATTTTCATTTATTGCTTTAAGAGTGCAACACTCATTAATCTTTTTAATTTCTTTTTTAGTTCTAACTGGGGTAGGAATTGGGATTACATTACCAAGCCTAGATGCATTAATAACGGAAGGAATTGAGAAAGATCAACGAGGTACAATTACTTCTATTTACAGTTCAATGCGGTTTATTGGTGTTGCAGCGGGACCACCGGTATTTTCTTATCTGATGTCCGTTAGTGAACATCTTGTTTATTATATATCTGCCGGCACAAGTGTCATCGCTGTCATGGTTGTGATGCTCTTTATAAAGCCAGATAGGGACTTTGAAAAAGATCCAAATCAACTTCCAAAACTTGCATAAACCAAAGACAGTTCTAAAATTAGAACTGTCTTGCACGTTCATCCATGAGGTATATGGATGATTATTTAGAGTAAAGATATAAGTAAATGTGTATTATTTCCTTTATTATCCTCGTATTGATATAATTACTAACAATGAATTCGAAAAAGGAGGGTTTTCATGTCTTATATTGATGAACAACTTACAGATATTCATGGGATTTCGTTACACTCTATCACCACATCCAAATTTAAGACGAATACAATTGTTTTAAAGTTATTAGCACCACTAAATGAAAAAGATGTTACATATAGAGCGTTATTACCGTATGTTCTTCAAAGAGGTACGCAAAACTTCCCCACAAGTACCCGTTTAAGGCAGCACTTAGATGAACTTTATGGTGCAACACTAAATGTTGATTTATCAAAAAAAGGCGAACAACATATTATTTCCTTTCGAATGGAAGTGGCAAATGAAAAGTTTCTATCTGATTCAGCACCATTATTAGAAAAATCTTTAAAGCTACTCGCTGACATTTTATTAAATCCGGTTATGGATGGTGGGATTTTTTTAGAGGAATATGTTACACAAGAAAAAAGAACATTAAAGCAAAGAATTCAGTCAGTATATGATGACAAAATGAGATATTCCAATCTTAGACTTGTTCAAGAAATGTGCAAAAACGAACCTTATGCATTGCATGTTAACGGAGAATTAAAAGACATTGATGAAATATCAGCTCACTCGCTCTTCGATTATTATAAAAACACGTTATTGCATAACAAAATAGATCTATATATTGTTGGTGATATTGATCGCCAAGAGGTAGAAAAATATGTTGAAAATTATTTTTCAATAAAGAATACACCACAGAATATTGTTCATCCAACTGAAAAGAATGAAGTGGTAGAAAATGAAGTCATTGAAGAGCAGGATGTAAAACAAGGTAAGCTAAATATCGGGTATCGAACAAACAGTACCTACCGAGACGATGACTATTATGCACTTCAAGTATTTAATGGCATTTTTGGCGGTTTCTCCCACTCAAAACTTTTTATCAATGTTCGTGAAAAAGCAAGCTTGGCATATTATGCAGCATCAAGAGTAGAGAGCCATAAAGGCCTGCTAATGGTGATGTCAGGAATTGAGTTTCAAAATTATGAAAAAGCCGTCACTATTATTAAAGAACAAATGGCAGCTATGAAAAATGGGGAATTTACAGATCAAGAATTTGAACAAACGAAAGCGGTCATTCGAAATCAACTGTTAGAAACGGTGGATACTCCGTACGGATTAGTTGAAATTGTTTATCATAATGTCATTGCCTCTATAAACCGCTCTTTTGATGAATATTTAGAAGGTATTGAAAACGTAACGATGGAAGAGGTTGTAGAAGTTGCGAAGAAAGTGGAACTCGATACAATCTACTTCTTAAAAGGAATGGGGGGAACAGCATGACAAAACCTATTCATTTTGAGCAATTACAGGAATCTCTTTACTATGAAAAAATGGACAATGGATTAGATGTATATGTATTGCCTAAAAAAGGCTTTAATAAGACATATGCTACGTTTACGACGAAATACGGATCAATTGATAATACTTTTGTTCCAATAAACAGAGATGAAATGATTCAGGTTCCTGATGGAATTGCACACTTTTTAGAGCATAAGCTATTTGAAAAAGAAGATGGAGATGTCTTTCAACAATTTAGTAAACAAGGTGCATCAGCAAATGCGTTTACATCTTTTACTCGGACAGCATATCTATTTTCGAGTATCAGTCAAGTGGAAAGAAACTTGGAAACATTGATTGACTTTGTCCAAGAACCTTACTTTTCTGAAAAAACGGTAGAAAAAGAAAAGGGAATTATCGGCCAGGAGATTAATATGTACGATGATAACCCTGATTGGCGTTTATACTTTGGGCTCATTCAAAATCTTTTTCATCAACATCCTGTTCGAATTGATATTGCCGGGACAATCGATTCGATCGCAAAAATTACAAAAGATTCTCTTTATGAGTGTTACAATACTTTTTATCATCCAAGTAACATGCTGTTATTTGTTGTCGGAGCTGTTGATCCTGATAAAATTTTACAGCAAGTCCGAGAGAATCAACAAAAAAAGGATTTTACAGCACAATCTGAAATAAAAAGAGAATTTCCTACTGAACAAGAAAATGTGTTTAAAGAAAAAGAAATATTAAAAATGAACGTGCAAAGTTCAAAGTGCTTAGTAGGTTTAAAAGCCAAAAAGCCAAACAGAACTGGTGCGGAATTATTAAAATATGAGCTTTCCATGAATATTCTTCTTGATATGCTGTTTAGTAAAAGCTCAACAAACCATGAAGAGCTATATAAAGAAGGTCTAATTGATGACACGTTTAGTTATGATTATACAGAAGAAAGTGGCTTTGGATTTGCTATGATTGGCGGTGACACTGTGGATCCTGACCGTTTAGCCGAAAGAATTAAGGATATATTATTTAAAGCAAAAAATCATGGTGTTGACTTCTCAACTTTTGAAGCGACAAAAAAGAAAAAAATTGGTGCTTTTTTAAGAGCAATTAACTCTCCTGAATATATCGCCAATCAGTTTACCCGCTATGCATTTAATGAAATGAATTTATTTGATGTCGTACCAACACTGGAATCACTCTCTAAAGAAGATATGACGCATGCCCTGAATGAATCTGTAGAAGAGTCACTCTTTTCAGTATGTCAGGTTGTCCCTAAATAAATATTATTTCACTGAGGTCTGCCATTGTCAGGCCTTTTTTGAATGGGGTATGATAGTATAATGAAAGATTAGTTCTTTATAATTAAGGAGTATTTATGGATAAATATGCATTAGTGACTGGAGCAAGTGGCGGAATAGGAACCGCCATTGTGAAAAAGCTCATTGAAGATGGCTACATGATTTACGTACATTACAACCAAAATGTTCAAGCGATAGAAGAATTGAAAACCTACTCAAATAGCATTATTCCTGTCCAAGCCGATTTGACAATAAAAACAGGTGTTGAAGCTTTGTTAGAGCAAATCCGAATGCCAATTGAAGTACTCGTGCTAAACAGCGGAATAAGCTTATACGGATTAGTTACCGATTTGCATGACGATGATATCGATAATATGGTCCAATTACATATAACAAGCCCTTTTAAATTAGTACAGCAACTTATTCCTTCTATGATAAGGAAAAAATCCGGCAACATTATTGTCATTTCATCTATTTGGGGAATTACCGGAGCCTCTTGTGAGGTCTTATATTCAATGGTTAAAGGTGGTCAAAATGCTTATGTAAAGGCACTGGCCAAAGAACTTGCACCCAGTCAAATAAGAGTCAATGCAGTGGCGCCTGGAGCTATTGCTACCAAAATGTTATCTCATTTTACCGAGGAAGATATTAGGAATTTATCAGAAGAAATTCCACTGGGGAGACTTGGGCAACCAGTTGAAATTGCGAATACAGTGTCTTTTTTAGCCTCTGAAAAGGCTTCTTATATTACAGGTCAGGTTATTTCAGTTAATGGTGGATGGATCTAAAAAATGATGAATAAAACGAATCTCCTCTAGGAACAATAAATTTGTATCAATTAAAAAGGAGGAACTCCTATGTCTGTTTTAGAAAATTGGAATGAATGGAAAGATTTTTTAGGTGATCGTTTAAACCACGCTCAGAATGAGGGTATGAACGAACAAGTAGTATCCAACCTAGCATTCGAGATTGGGGATTATTTAGCAAAGCAAGTAGAAGCTAAAAACCCACAAGAAAAAGTACTCGCAGATTTATGGAGTGTAGCATCTGAGCAAGAGCAACATGCCATTGCAAATATGATGGTTAAGCTTGTTCAAAATAACGGTTCACATTAAGAGAGGAGAGATCCTCTCTTTTTCATTGATTTCATTGTCTTCATACTTTCTTCTTTTAGTAAAATCATTTATTATAGTTGGTAGTGGTTATTATAAGGGGGGCTTTCTTTGCCATTTGAATGGTATTTAGAATACGAGATCCAAAAAAATCGGCCCGGACTATTAGGTGATGTATCTTCGTTATTGGGAATGCTGTCAATAAATATTATTACAATTAATGGGGTAGATGATTCCAGACGCGGTCTATTACTTAAGTGTGAAAGCAATGATCAAGTACGTAGACTTGAATCAATTTTAAATACAATGGATAATATAACAGTTACAAAGCTCCGAGTACCAAAGCTGCGTGACAGATTGGCAGTAAGGCATGGAAGATATATCCAAAGAGATGCGGATGACAAGAAAACATTTCGTTTCGTCCGAGATGAACTTGGGTTATTAGTTGATTTTATGGCAGAACTCTATAAACAGGATGGACATAAATTAATTGGAATCCGCGGAATGCCGAGGGTAGGAAAAACTGAATCCATTGTTGCGTCAAGTGTATGTGCTAACAAGAAATGGTTATTTGTTTCTTCGACATTGTTAAAACAAACGATTCGAAGTCAATTAATAGCCGATGAATATAGTGAAGATAATGTCTTTATTATTGATGGAATTGTATCAACAAGACGAGGGTCAGAAAAACATTTTCAATTGGTAAGAGAAATTATGCGGCTTTCCGCAACGAAAGTTGTTGAACATCCTGATATTTTCGTCCAAAATACAGAGTACACAATTAATGATTTTGATTACATAATAGAAATCCGGAATGAACCTGATGAAGAAATTACATATAAAGATGTAGAAAATCCACCGATGATGTTTGACACATCAGGACTCTCAGGATTTGACTTTTAGTTATGGGGTGTTACGGTTGAGTGAACTAGGTAATCGACTCAAACAAGCAAGAGAAGAGAAGAATATGAGCTTGGATGATCTCCAGGAGATCACCAAAATTCAAAAAAGGTATTTAATTGGTTTAGAAGAGGGCAATTATTCAATGATGCCCGGAAAATTTTATGCCCGAGCATTTATGAAGCAATATGCTGAGGCTGTTGACCTGGATCCTGAAATGCTTTTTGAAGAATACAAAAATGAAGTACCAAGTACATACAAAGAAGATGTTCCTGAGCAATTATCAAGAGTGAAAACACATAAAGAGTTACCTAAATCAGCTTCAAAATTTATAGAGATACTTCCAAAATTGGCAGTAGTAGCAGTTGTTATTATTGTGGCCATTCTCCTCTGGTTGTGGAGACAAGATGCTGCTCAAGATAAAACAGCAAATGATCAGTCAGAAAATCAAACAAGCGATGTTGAGTTTGAAACAATAGAAAATTCAGCAACAAATGAAGAACAAAACAAAGAAGAGACTCCTGCACAGGAAAATGAGGAGGCTGCTCAAGAAGAAGCTGAAACTAATGAGCCGGAAACACCATCTCAGACTTTAACAGTAAAAGGTGTAGAAGGTTCAACAACAACGTATGAATTAACAGGATCTGAAAAGTTCGAGCTTGAGGTAATTGCAAAAGACCGTACATGGGTTGGCATAAAAAATGGTAAAGGTAAGACGTTCTTTGGGGCTGAATTAGCACAAGGTAAATCTCAAGTAAATGATTTTACCGCTGAATCCGAGATTACAGTTCGTGTGGGGAATGTTCCCGGAACTGATTTGAAAGTCAATGGTGAACTTGTTCAATATGAGGATACAAAGAAAACACCTCAAAATATAACCATAATTTATACGAAAGAATAGGGACAGACTCAATTGAAGGGGGGCGCGGTCCTTATCCTAACAATTTACTGAGATGTTAGGATAAGGATTATCCCTTTTTTAAGAGTCGTCCCATTTTAGTTATCATCATTTGTTAAAAAGATTACGGAGGAAAAATAAATGAATTTACCGAATAAGATTACGATTTCAAGAATTTTACTTATACCAGTTTTTATGGTGATCATGTTGGTTCCGTTTAACTGGGGAGAGCTTACTTTTGGCACTGAAACGATTTTAGTCACCCATTTTGTTGGAGCTATAATCTTTATTATAGCCTCCACAACTGACTGGATTGATGGTTATTATGCAAGAAAGCTCAATCAAGTTACAAATCTGGGGAAATTTTTGGATCCATTGGCAGATAAATTATTAGTATCAGCGGCACTTATTATCTTAGTTGAACTCGGACTTGCTCCATCTTGGATGGTTATTCTGATCATTAGCCGTGAATTTGCCGTTACTGGATTGCGTTTGGTATTAGCTGGAGAAGGTGAAGTTGTTGCTGCAAACATGTTAGGGAAAATAAAAACATGGACTCAGATCATTGCAATCTCTGCATTATTATTGCATAATCTACCATTTGAATTAATGAACATCCCATTTGCAACAATTGCACTATGGGTTGCAACATTTTTCACTGTCATCTCAGGTTGGGATTATTTTATGAAAAATAAACAAGCCTTTGTTAATTCTAAATAATACTAATATCGAAAAAAGGGGGGATAAGTAATGGATATACGTACTGAGATTATTGCTGTTGGATCAGAATTGTTATTAGGTCAAATAGCCAATACCAATGCTCAATTTTTATCAAAGGAACTTGCTGAGATTGGTTTAAATGTTTATTACCATACTGTTGTGGGAGACAACCCTGCTCGGCTTGAGTCAGCAATACAGATTGCAAAAGAACGTTCTAATATCATTATCTTTACAGGTGGACTTGGCCCAACCAAAGATGATTTAACAAAGGAAACGATTTCTAAATCATTAGGTAAAACTCTAGTCTTTGACCACGATGCTTTAGAGAGTATTGAGGATTACTTTGCCCGGACTAAACGGACGATGTCAGAAAATAATAAAAAGCAGGCACTTGTTATTGAGGGTTCAACAATATTAAAAAATGATTATGGTATGGCACCTGGAATGGCTTTGGAAGCCGACCAAACGATCTTTATGCTTTTACCTGGTCCACCAAGTGAAATGAGACCAATGTTCAAAAATTATGGAAGAGAATACTTTCAAAACCAACTAGGGATTCAGGATAAAATCGTTTCACGTGTGTTACGATATTTCGGTATTGGTGAATCTCAACTTGAAACAGATATACAGGATCTTATTGATGGACAAACAAATCCAACTGTCGCTCCCTTAGCAGCAGATGGTGAAGTCACTCTGAGACTAACGGCAAAGCACACAGATGAAAAAACGGCTCAAAAATTACTAGATGAAGTAGAAAGAAAGATAAATGCTCGTGTAGGTGAATTTTTCTATGGTTATAATGAAACAACTCTTATAAATGAGGTTAAGGCACAACTAATTAAAAAGAAAAAAACAATTGCTGCAGCAGAGAGTTTAACTGGCGGTATGTTTTCAGAGCTTGTCACTTCATTGGATGGTGCCTCTCAAGTTTTCAATGGAAGTATTATCTCGTATACGAATGAAGTGAAAAAACATATGTTACATATTCAAGAAGAAACTCTTGCGGCTTACGGAGCTGTAAGTGAACAATGTGCAAAAGAAATGGCTGAACAGGTTCGTAAACTCCTTAATAGTGACATTGGTATTAGCTTTACAGGTGCTGCCGGACCTGAACCACATGAAGGACAACCAGTTGGAACAGTGTTCATTGGTATAGCTGACAAGGATCAAACGAACGTTTATGCTTTAAACTTAGCCGGTTCAAGAAAAGGAATCCGTACAAGAACGGCAAAGTATGGATGTCACTATTTGGTCAAACTATTAAATGAAATAGAATGATATAATGAAGTCTGTTATGCAAAGCCTATATAGCGAAGCTTAACAGGCTTTTTTATTGAAATGTAATTGCTTGAGAGACAGGAAGGCGAATGAGCTTTTACAAGAACAATATAAAAATAGTTAAAATTGACTTTTGTTTGATAAGCTGGTCCTTATTTTAACGTTTTCTGTTAGCGGAAAACGATATTTTTATATTTTATTACCCAGAAAAAAATCGAATGAATGTTCGACTTTTTACTTGGCAAACGAATGAAAAAGCGTTATATTTATTATAGATTGATTTTAAGGAGGAAATTTTGTGAGCGATCGTCAAGCCGCCTTAGATATGGCGTTAAAACAAATAGAGAAACAATTCGGTAAAGGTTCTATCATGAAATTAGGAGAGCAAACAGATCGTAAGGTATCAACTGCTCCAAGTGGTTCTTTAGCTCTTGATGCAGCGTTAGGGATTGGTGGTTATCCTCGAGGTAGAATCATAGAAATATATGGACCAGAGAGTTCTGGTAAAACAACGGTTGCTCTACATGCAATTGCAGAAGTTCAACAACAAGGTGGTCAAGCAGCATTTATTGATGCTGAGCATGCCTTAGATCCTGTCTATGCCCAAAAATTAGGTGTTAATATTGATGAATTATTGCTTTCACAGCCTGATACAGGTGAGCAAGCACTAGAGATTGCTGAGGCACTTGTTCGTAGTGGTGCCGTTGATATTCTTGTTATTGACTCAGTAGCAGCATTAGTACCAAAAGCTGAAATTGAGGGTGAGATGGGTGATTCTCACGTTGGACTGCAAGCTCGTTTAATGTCACAGGCATTACGTAAGCTATCAGGTGCAATTAATAAATCAAAAACAATTGCTATCTTCATTAACCAAATTCGTGAAAAAGTAGGCGTTATGTTTGGTAACCCTGAGACAACTCCTGGTGGTCGAGCACTAAAATTCTATTCTTCTGTTCGTTTAGAAGTTCGTCGTGCTGAAACACTTAAACAGGGTAATGAAATGGTTGGGAACAAAACAAAAATTAAAGTCGTAAAGAATAAGGTTGCACCTCCATTTAAAGTGGCTGAAGTTGATATCATGTACGGAGAAGGAATTTCTAAAGAAGGAGAAATTATTGATCTTGGTTCAGAAGTTGATATCGTTCAAAAGAGTGGATCTTGGTATTCATATAATGAAGAGCGCTTAGGTCAAGGCCGAGAAAATGCAAAACAATTCCTAAAGGAAAATCCTGCACTTCGCTTAGAAATTCAAGAAAAAATTCGTCAACATTATGGTCTGGATGAAGAAGTTACTGCCCCAGACGAAAGTCAGGAAGAAATGGATTTATTAGGAGAATAATGATTAATAAAAGGGCTATTATGCCCTTTTTTATTATGCGAAAATAAATAAAAAACGAAGTCTTTCTGAATCATAAAAAGGTAATCTTATACATTATTCATTTTAAGGGTATTATATATTGTGACATATTTCTACAAAAATCAACCTTGTTTTTAGGTTTGGAGCGACTATTTATAATAAGGTGGCTCTCAAAATGCCTGTAAACATTATGTTACCGGGCTTGACAATAAAATTTCACAGATTTACAATTGAGATGTATATTTTACATTTTTGTAGAATCATGATTGAAGCATTTTGAAAGCAGAAAATGTTGGTACTTGATATTGTCTTATTTCAACTCATGTAAAGACGCAAAGAGTTCCACATGAAAAAAAGGCTTTGAGCTGTATGTTGACAACTTATACTTGAACAATGTACATGCCGACACTTTAATCTAGAAAAACAAGTTCATAGCAAGAGGAGGTGTAATGATGGACGTATTATCAATAATCATCTCCATTTTGCTTGGCCTAATCGTCGGTGCAGTTGTTGGCTATTTTGTTCGAAAATCTATTGCCGAAGCGAAGATTGCTGGCGCTACAAGTGCAGCAGAGCAGATTCTTGAAGATGCAAAACGTGATGCGGAGGCTACTAAGAAAGAAGCCCTTCTTGAAGCGAAGGATGAAATCCATAAGCTGCGCACAGATGCTGAACAAGAAATTCGCGAAAGACGCAATGAGCTTCAAAAACAAGAAAATCGCTTATTACAAAAGGAAGAGAATCTTGACCGTAAGGATGAGTCTTTAGATAAACGTGAGGTTATGCTAGAGAGAAAAGAAGGTTCTCTGAATGAAAGACAACAGCATATTGAAGAGATGGAAAGCAAAGTGGACGAGATTGTGCGTAAACAGCAAACAGAGCTTGAACGCATTTCCAGCCTTACACGAGATGAAGCAAGAAGCATCATTCTTGATAAGGTTGAAAATGAACTCACACATGATATTGCAATCATGATTAAAGAAAGTGAGAATCGAGCTAAGGAAGAGGCTGACAAAAAGGCTAAAGAAATCCTGTCACTTGCTATTCAACGATGTGCAGCAGATCATGTAGCCGAAACAACCGTTTCTGTTGTTAATCTTCCAAATGATGAAATGAAAGGCCGTATTATCGGACGAGAGGGACGTAATATCCGTACACTTGAAACACTTACTGGTATAGACCTAATCATCGATGATACACCTGAGGCTGTCATTTTATCAGGATTTGATCCAATTCGACGCGAAACAGCTAGAATCGCTTTAGACAAGCTGGTTCAGGATGGCCGGATTCACCCAGCAAGAATTGAGGAAATGGTTGAAAAATCTCGTCGAGAAGTGGATGAATACATTCGTGAAATCGGTGAGCAAACGACATTTGAAGTAGGGGTACATGGTCTCCACCCTGATTTGATTAAAATACTTGGTCGTTTAAAATTTAGAACAAGTTATGGTCAAAATGTATTAAAGCACTCAATGGAAGTTGCTTTCTTATCAGGTTTAATGGCTGCTGAGCTTGGTGAAGACGAATTATTAGCAAAACGTGCAGGTTTATTGCATGATATCGGGAAGGCTATTGACCATGAAGTTGAAGGAAGCCACGTTGAGATTGGTGTTGAATTAGCTACAAAGTATAAAGAGCATCCTGTTGTCATTAATAGTATTGCTTCACACCATGGCGATACAGAGCCAACTTCAATTATTGCGGTCATTGTAGCTGCTGCTGATGCATTATCAGCTGCTAGACCTGGTGCACGCAGTGAAACACTTGAAAATTATATTCGTCGCTTAGAAAAGCTAGAAGAGATTTCTGAATCATATGAAGGTGTTGAAAAATCATTTGCTATTCAGGCTGGTCGTGAAGTACGAATCATGGTTAAGCCAGATACGATAGATGATTTACAGGCGCATCGTTTGGCAAGAGACATTCGAAAACGAATAGAAGAAGAGCTCGACTATCCTGGTCACATTAAAGTTACGGTAATCCGTGAAACTCGAGCTGTTGAATATGCAAAATAAAGTGGTGCAGAGATGCGCCACTTTATTTTTGCACTAATATGTGCAACACTAGATGTAAGACTATAAAGTAAAGAAGGTACATAAATGAAAATATTATTTATCGGGGATGTTTTTGGATCCCCAGGTCGGGATATGGTGAAGGAATACTTACCAAAGTTAAAAACAAAATACCAGCCACACGCTGTCATTATAAACGGAGAGAATGCAGCACATGGTAGAGGTATTACAGAAAAGATGTATCAGCAATTTATACAACAAGGTGCACATGTAATCACAATGGGAAATCATACATGGGATAACCGTGACATCTTTGAATTTATTGATGATACAACTCAAATGATACGACCTGCCAATTTTCCTGAAAATAATCCTGGAAAAGGAATGACCTTTATTACAGTAGGTGGAAAGGAAATAGCGGTCATAAATTTGCAAGGACGTGCATTTTTACCACCTTCAGATTGTCCTTTTAAAAAAGCTGATGAATTAATAGAACAAGCTAAAAAGCGGACTTCAGTCATATTTGTGGATTTTCATGCTGAAGCAACCAGTGAAAAACAGGCGATGGGTTGGTATTTAAATGGACAGGCATCGGTGGTTGTAGGAACACATACACATGTTCAAACAGCTGATGAAAGGATATTAGATAAAGGAACTGCATACATAACAGATGTCGGAATGACAGGACCGTATGATGGAATATTAGGAGTAGACAGAGAAATGATCTTAAAGCGCTTTTTAACTGGCCTTCCGGTTCGTCATGATGTAGCAGAGGGTCGAACTCAACTAAGTGGTGTTGTAGTTGATGTGAATGATAAAACTGGAAAAGCTAGCAAAATTGAACGTATTCTTATTAATGATGATCACATGTTCTTTGAGTAAAAACATGAATTTGTGTATAAGTGCGAATTTTTCGAAATAATGTGCGAACAAGCAGGAATATATTCCAACTCTAGTGAATATAGTAGCAATGGATATATAACTAACACTGTTTAAAAGGAATTTAGGGGAGGTCCTTTTAAACAAAATATACCAATGATTGTTCTAATGAACACTCAAGTATTCATTGAAAAAAGGGGGAACTAGAAATGGAAATATTAAAGGTTTCAGCAAAATCAAATCCTAATTCAGTTGCTGGTGCATTAGCCGGAGTATTGAGGGAGAGAGGTGCTGCCGAAATCCAAGCAATTGGAGCAGGAGCCCTTAATCAAGCAGTAAAAGCTGTAGCGATTGCGAGAGGATTTGTAGCTCCAAGTGGAGTGGACTTAATTTGTATTCCTGCTTTTACAGATATTCAAATAGATGGTGAAGAGCGTACTGCCATAAAATTAATCGTAGAGCCGAGATAATAAACTCTATGTAAGAACATGAAGCGGGTTTGACTCAATGAGTCAAACCCTGTTTTTTTATATATAATTAGTAAAAGTGAGATTAAGGAGTGAGTAGTCTTGAAAATCTTTGATGCACATTGTGACATGCTTTTTAAGCTTTGGGAAAATCCAAAACTAGATGTGTTTAATGATAATCGGTTACATGTCGATCTATCAAAACTTAAAACAGCTAAAAAGAATATTCAATGTTTTGCCATTTTTGTTCCAGAAAATATTCCATTTGTCCAAAGGTTAACTGTAGCACAACAACAAATCAATATTTTTTATCAAAAAATTCTTCATAAATATCCCGATATTAAACTTATAAAAACGAAGGAAGATCTAGCAGGCTTAAAGGATGGGGAAACTGGTGCCATTTTAACACTTGAGGGATGTGATGCAATAGGCGATCAAATCGTTAACCTAGAGCTCCTATATGAGCTTGGTGTCCGATCTGTAGGGCTAACGTGGAACTATGCCAATCTAGTGGCAGACGGTGTGTTAGAAAAGCGAAATGCCGGCATTACAAACTTTGGGACAGAAGTTATACGCTATTTAAATAAACAAAAGATGTGGACAGATTTATCACATGCAAGTGAAAGAAGCTTCTGGGAAGCATTAGATCTCGCAGACTACCCTATTGCTACTCACTCAAATGTTTATACTATATGTTCACATGTTAGGAATTTAAAAGACGAACAAATCGTGGCTCTTTTTCGTAAAAAAGGTGTTATTGGTGTTACATTTGTTCCTTTTTTTACGTCTGAACAACCTGAGCCAACTATTTCAAATCTACTTAAACATATTGATTATTTGTGTTCATTAGGTGGAGAAAACCAAATTGGGTTTGGTTCAGATTTTGATGGAATAGATGAAACGATAGTTGGACTTGAAAATTACTCCTGTTATGAGATTTTAGGAAATGAGTTACTACAACATTATTCTGATTCACAAGTGAAAAAGTTTCTTTTTCAAAATTTAGCTGATTATCTTTCTTTTTAATAATTTAGTTAAACTCTTGTATTTTTTCCTGGTAAGGTCTACAATTGAATACGTTTAGTGTAAAACCAATCATTCTACTAAATTATAGACTGCAACGCAACAATTACATAAAAGTTGGTATACTTTACGTGGTGTAATCTAAAAGAAAAATAGATAAACAAATGAACGTTTAATTGAGGAGTGTAGAGGGCATGATTAGTCAACTTTCCTGGAAAGTTGGTGGACAGCAAGGTGAGGGTATTGAAAGTACAGGGGAAGTATTCTCTATTGCATTAAACCGACTAGGATACTATTTATATGGATACCGCCATTTTTCATCTCGTATAAAAGGCGGACATACAAATAATAAGATCCGTGTAAGTACTACACAAGTTCGTGCTATTTCAGACGAGCTTGATATATTAGTAGCGTTTGATCAAGAGACGATAGATGTTAATTTTCATGAGCTTCGTGATGGAGGAATTGTTCTTGCAGATACCAAGTTTAATCCAACAGTTCCTGAGAATGAGGGTGTAACTCTTTATTCTGTACCATTTTCTGAAATTGCCACTGAACTTGGAACATCGCTAATGAAGAACATGGTAGCTATTGGTGCGACAAGTGCCATTTTAGATATAGATGCAACCCAATATCGCGAAGTAGTGCAAGAAATTTATGGTCGTAAGGGTGAACAAATTGTCGCCAAAAATATGCAAGCGATCGAAACGGGTGCAAAATATTTAAGAGAAGAACTTGAATATAACCGGGAAGATCTATATTTAGAAAGAGCAGATGGGAAAAAGCGTATGTTTATGATCGGCAATGACGCTATTGCATTAGGTGCTATTGCAGGTGGATCACGCTTTATGGCTGCCTACCCTATAACTCCTGCTTCTGAAATAATGGAATACTTAATTAAAAAATTACCTAAGTTTGGTGGAGCAGTAATTCAGACGGAAGATGAAATTGCTGCCTGTACAATGGCGATCGGTGCCAACTATGCTGGAGCACGTACATTTACAGCATCAGCAGGACCGGGTTTATCTCTCATGATGGAAGCAATCGGATTATCGGGTATGACTGAACAACCACTTGTTATTATAGATACACAACGTGGTGGACCGAGTACCGGATTACCAACAAAGCAGGAGCAATCTGACTTAATGGCCATGATTTATGGTACACACGGTGAAATACCTAAAGTGGTTATGGCTCCAAGTACAGTTCAAGAAGCATTCTACGATACAATTGAGGCATTTAACATTGCTGAAGAATACCAGGTTCCTGTCATTCTATTAACTGATTTGCAACTTTCTTTAGGAAAACAAACAGTAGAGCCATTAGAATATAATAAAATTGAAATTCGCCGAGGAAAATTAATGTCCGATGACTTACCGGAGGTCGAAAATAAATCATATTTTAAACGTTATGAAGTAACAGAGGATGGAGTATCACCTCGTGTAATTCCAGGTATGAAACATGGAATTCACCATGTTACAGGTGTTGAACATGATGAAACAGGCAAACCTTCAGAGTCTGCAGGAAATCGTGTAGATCAAATGGATAAGAGGTTAAGAAAATTAAACAATTTACAATTCAATAATCCTGTTCATAAAAATGTGTCTCATGAAAACCCTGATGTTTTACTAGTTGGTTACATTTCTACTAGAGGGACAATTGAAGAAGCAATGACACGACTTGAAGAAGATGGAATAAAAGTTAATCACGCACAAATTCGTTTAATTCACCCTTTCCCGACAGAGGAAATGCTGCCATTAGTAGAAGCGGCTAAAAAAGTGATAGTTGTTGAGAATAATGCAACTGGTCAACTGGCAAGCTTACTAAAAATGAACGTAGGACATGCGGGTATGATATCTTCGCTATTAAAATATGATGGGAATCCATTCTTACCTCATGAAATTCATACGCGAAGCAAGGAGTTGATCTAACATGACAGCAACATTTAAGGATTTTCGTAATAATGTTAAACCAAACTGGTGTCCAGGTTGTGGTGATTTCTCTGTTCAAGCAGCTATTCAGCGTGCGGCAGCAAATGTGGGGCTTACTCCTGAAAATTTAGCTGTGGTGTCAGGTATTGGTTGCTCCGGACGTATTTCAGGATATATCAATTCATACGGATTCCATGGTATTCATGGTCGATCTTTACCAATTGCTCAAGGAGTAAAAATGGCAAATAAAGATTTAACTGTTATTGCTTCTGGAGGAGATGGAGATGGCTTTGCCATTGGAATGGGACATACAATCCATGCGATTCGCCGAAATGTTGATATCACATATATCGTCATGGACAATCAAATATATGGTCTAACAAAAGGTCAAACTTCACCACGTAGTGATGCAGGATTTGTGACCAAAAGTACCCCACAAGGCTCAATTGAATCAGCTCTTTCTGTAATGGAAATGGCATTAACAGCAGGCGCAACTTTTGTTGCACAGAGTTTTTCAACTGATTTAAAAGATTTAACAGCATTAATTGAAGCCGGAATTAATCATAAAGGGTTCTCATTAATTAATGTATATAGCCCATGTGTAACTTATAATAAAGTAAACACATATGACTGGTTTAAAGAAAATCTTACTAAGCTTGGTACTATTGAAGATTATGACCCTCACAATAAAGAACAGGCTATGCAAACTCTAATGAAACATAATGGATTAGTAACAGGTCTAATCTATCAAAATAAAGAGCAAAAATCATATCAAGATATGATCAATGGTTACAGCGATATCCCGCTTTCAAAAGCCGAACTGGAGATAGATGAAGAAGAATTTAATAAATTAGTTGCAGAATTTATGTGAAATAACAGAAGGGCTGATGGTAATTCATCAGCCTTTTTACTATGTTAGCTATTCAAGTGAAAACATGAATTTACTATGTTAATAAGACATATTTTCGTGTAAAATTAATTTTCTGTTGTTTTTCATAAAAGAAAAAATAAAGTAAACTAGAAAAAAGAATTGTAAATTAGTAGGTGTAGGAAAGTTATGAAGATAATTATTGCCGAAAAGCCTGATCAAGCTTCAACCCTTTGTGCACAATTTCAACGAATAAAACGAGATGGATATTTTGAAATTAAACCAAATGAACTATTTCCTAATGGAGCCTATTGCACATGGGCGATTGGACATTTAACTGAATTAAGTCCACCAGAAGCTTATAAGCCTGAATGGAAAAAATGGTCCATACCAATGTTACCGATCATACCTGATAAATTTCGATACATGGTAACGAAATCGAAAGCCAAGCAGTTTTATATTGTTAAGCAGCTTCTAACTAATCCAGGAATTACAGAAATTATCCATGCAGGTGATGCAGGGCGTGAAGGAGAGTTAATTGTTCGAAATATTATTCATTTGGCTGGTGTGAAAAAACCAATTAAAAGATTGTGGATTTCTTCATTAACACCTGCTTCAATATACGAAGGTTTTAAACAATTATTAGATGATGAAAAAACAAAAAATCTTTTTTATGAGGCCTATTCTCGTGCGTGTGCTGATTGGTTAGTAGGCATGAATGCTTCAAGAGTTTACTCACTTCTTCTTAAAGAACATGGAATGAATGATGTGTTCTCTGCAGGACGTGTACAAACACCAACTCTAGCATTAATAGTAAAACGTGAAAAGGAAATAGATGAGTTTAAACCGGAACCCTTTTGGGAAATCATTGCCACGTTTAAGGTAAATGGGGAAAAATACAAAGGGAAATGGCATAAAAATCAACAAACACGTGTTATGGAACAAGAACTTGCAAGTAAGATAGCCGCATTTTGTAAAGGAAAGCCTGCTGTCATTAAGGATATAAAGACAGAACGGAAAGAATATCAACCACCATTATTGTTTAATTTATCATCTCTGCAGGCAACCGCTAACAAGGCGTTCAAATTTTCTCCCAAGAAAACGTTGGATATTGTTCAGTCGCTATATCAAAAGGGAATCGTTTCATATCCACGTAGTGATTCAACATATGTAACCAAGGGAGAAGCCGAGCAATTTCCAGAAATTTTGCAAAAGGTAAGTGTATTCGATGAATATAGTTATTTGTTTCCGTTACCTAAGTCATCTATTCTTACTAATTCCCGTTATGTTAATGAAAAAAAGGTGACAGATCACTATGCCATTATCCCAACAGAACAAGTGCGAGATCCTAAGAAACTATCAGCAGATGAACAAAGAATATATGATATGATCGTTCGTAGATTAATTGCTGCTCACTATGATCAGGCAATATTTGATTATTCGACTCTTACCACCTTAGTTGATGGACGTGCTGAATTTATAACAAAAGGGAAACAACAAATTCAGGAAGGTTGGCGTAAAGTCATTTATCAGGATGATAAGGAAAAAGACGAAATACTTCCAAATCTACAAAAAAATGATGATGGAATTGTAGATAAAATCGATACAAAGGAAGGTAAAACTCAACCACCTAAACGATATACAGAAGGTCAATTAATCACGTTAATGAAAACTGCCGGAAAATATTTAGATAATGATGAACTTGAAAAAGTGTTAAGTAAAGTAGAAGGTTTGGGGACAGAAGCTACAAGAGCAGGTATTATTACCATGCTTAAAGATCGAAAATATATTGAAGTAAAGAAAAATCAAGTTTTTGCAACAGATAAAGCAAAAGTTTTAATTCAAGCGATTGGTGATCATATTTTAGCTTCACCAGAAATGACAGCAAAATGGGAGCAAAGATTATCTGAGATTGGGGACGGGCATGCATCACCTTCTGTTTTTATGGAACAAACGAAAAAACTGTCAAAGAAGATAGTATCTGATGCAATTGAGGTTTCAACGACATGGAGTTTTGAAGGCTTAAAAATAGAGTCAATACAACGAACTTCTTCACGTTTTACAATAGGAAAAAAAGCCGGAAAATGTATGTTATGTGAAGGTAATGTAGTTGACAAGGGGGAGTTTTACGGCTGTACAAATTATAAAACGCATCAATGTAAATTTACCATTTCAAAGAAGATCCTTGGCAAAAAAATCTCTCAAACTAATATACAAAAGCTATTAAATGAAGGACAAACAAATGTCATCAAAGGATTTATAAAGGGTGAGAAAACATTTGATGCCCGATTGGAATGGAAATCAGGAAAGATTAGTTTTTTGTTTGAATAACGTTAAATAAAAGAAGAAATTTACATGTTCATTTATATACCATTATAGATGAAAGCCTTTTGTTTTTATTAAAAGGTATTCATCTATAAATATATAGTTTACATAATTTTATTATCGACATCTTGAATCATAACTTTTTTGTGAATTTCCATAAAACGATATTAGCCTTTTCTGCTGAAAACGTGTAAAATTTAAGGCGGTATGTGTTTATTATTGTATTCTTTATAGATAATCGATATACTTTTATGTTGTACGTTGAATGATTAATTTATTCGTACGATTTATTAATAATAATTGAGTTAATGTTAAAATTCAGGTGATGTTTTGCTGTTCATAAGCAAATTGAAAGGAGATTGACACAATGAACGAACAACAACGTAAGGAAAGTACTCAAGTAACTCCTTCGGACAAAAAATCCGATAAGGACTACAGCCAGTATTTCCAAGCGGTATATATGCCACCTTCCTTAAAAGATGCGAAGAAACGTGGTAAGGAAGAAGTAAAGTATGATGGCTTCTCAATTCCTGAAGAGTTTAAAGGAATGGGAAAAGGTCGTAAGTTTTATATCCGCACATATGGCTGTCAAATGAATGAACATGATACAGAGGTAATGGCTGGGATTTTCATGGCATTAGGATATGAGCCAACAGATGGTGTAGAGGATGCTAATGTGATTTTGCTAAATACGTGTGCGATTCGCGAAAACGCAGAAAATAAAGTATTTGGTGAGTTAGGTCATTTTAAAACATTAAAAAAGCAAAGACCCGATTTACTATTAGGTGTTTGTGGTTGTATGTCACAGGAAGAATCAGTTGTTAACCGTATACTAAAAGTACACCCATTTGTAGATATGATTTTTGGTACTCATAATATCCACCGTTTACCACAGATTTTAAATGAAGCATATCTATCAAAAGAGATGGTCGTGGAAGTGTGGTCTAAAGAAGGAGATGTAATTGAAAATCTTCCGAAAGTACGTAAAGGGAATATTAAAGCATGGGTAAATATTATGTACGGATGTGATAAATTCTGTACGTATTGTATTGTTCCATATACACGTGGTAAAGAGCGTAGTCGTCGTCCTGAGGAAATTATCCAAGAGGTGCGCCATTTAGCAGCACAAGGATATCAGGAAATCACGCTTCTTGGTCAAAACGTAAATGCCTATGGTAAAGATTTCGAGGATATTGAATATGGACTAGGTGATTTAATGGACGAAATCCATAAAATCGATATTCCTAGAATCAGATTCACTACGAGTCATCCTCGTGATTTTGATGATCACTTAATTGAAGTGCTGGCAAAGGGTGGAAATCTTTTAGATCATATTCATTTACCAGTTCAGTCAGGAAGCTCGGAAATATTAAAAATCATGGCACGTAAATATTCACGTGAAAGCTATTTAGAGCTTGTTGGAAAAATTAAAGCAGCAATGCCAAATGCATCTCTAACAACTGATATTATTGTAGGTTTCCCAAATGAAACAGAAGAACAATTCGAAGAAACACTTTCATTATATCGTGAAGTAGAATTTGATAGTGCCTACACATTCATCTACTCTCCACGTGAAGGTACACCTGCTGCGAAAATGAAGGATAATGTACCAATGGAAGTGAAAAAGGAACGTCTTCAACGTTTAAATGCGGTAGTTAACGAGATTTCTGCCAAGAAGTTAAAGGCATATGAAGGCCAAATTGTCGATGTATTAGTTGAAGGTGAAAGCAAAAATAACCCTGAAGTTTTAGCAGGATACACTGAGAAAAGTAAGCTAGTAAACTTTAGAGCACCTAAGTCAGCAATAGGGAAAATTGTCAAAGTAAAAATTACAAAAGCAAAAACTTGGACATTAGATGGAGAAATGGTAGAAGAAGCGATTGAGGTGAAATAAGATGACAACAACATTTACAAAAGATGATATTGTAGCAAAAGCACGTGAACTTGCACAAATGATTTCTGCATCAAAGGAAGTTGATTTCTTTAAACGTGCAGAAGCACAGCTTAATGATAATCAAAAAGTTCGTGAAATGATTGCAAGTATTAAAAGTTTGCAAAAACAAGCAGTAAACTTCCAACATTATGGAAAACACGAAGCGTTAAAGCAAGTTGAAGCTAAGATTGATAACATTCAAAATGAATTAGATGAGATTCCGATTATTCAAGAATTCAAAGAATCTCAACTGGAAGTAAATGATTTGCTTCAACTTGTATCACATACGATTTCAAATAAAGTGACAAATGAAATTATCACAACTACTGGTGGGGATTTATTACAAGGAGAAACAGGATCCAAAATCAAAAATTCTCCTGGAAGCAGTTGTTCTTGATCTCTATAAATTAATAAATACTGCTATATCAAAGGGATTCGAATGAACTATTCGAATCCCTTTTTATATTTCAAAACTAGTTATAAGTTTTATCTATTCCTCATAAACTCTTCTGAATAGTCTTTTTAAATGAAAGGTCATATACTTTTTTCTTCAACAAAAAATAGGCCATTATTTTCTTATTATCCATGCACCTTTTTTTATTTTTAGGCACATATTCTGTCACCCTAGCATACAATGTATTATACGTTACGGGTATTGGCGTAACATGTCATGAATTCATTTAATTACTTAGCACATCTGTTATTAGCCTAGCATAGGATTAAATGAAGATTTATTGAGGAGGGTATGCTCGAATGTCTGAATACAGAGAAATTATAACGAAAGCTGTTGTTGCAAAAGGACGTAAATTTTCACAATGCACACATACGATTGCACCATCGCAAAAACCAGCGAGCATTTTAGGTGGCTGGATCATCAACCATAATTATGATGCTCAAAAGAATGGCAGAACTGTTGAAGTAGAAGGTACTTATGATATTAACGTATGGTATTCTTACAACGAAAATACAAAAACAGAAGTTGTAACAGAACGCGTAGAATATGTTGATATTATAAAATTAAGATATAAAGATGATAATTTTCTTGACGATGAGCATGAAGTTATCTGTAAAGCACTTCAACAACCGAATTGCCTGGAAGTGACCATTTCACCTAATGGAAATAAGATTATCGTTCAAGCAGAACGCGAACATCTTGCTGAAGTTATTGGTGAAACAAAAGTATGTGTACATGTGAATCCTGAAGGCTGCGAAGATGATGAAGACTGGGAAGAAGAATTAGATGACGAGTTTGAAGATTTAAATCCGGAATTTTTAGTTGGAGATGTAGAAGAATAACTAGGGGGGAAAGCATCCTCCTAGTTTTTTAGTGTTTAAATACATAATAATTATAGAGTATTATTTACGTAAATTCCCTTTTAGTCAATATCACAGCAATTTGTCGATTTATGTTATAATGGAATGTATGAAAAAATGCACGTTAACTGTGGTATTGGAGGTTCAACATGGCTACTTATACGCCGATGATACAGCAATATTTAAAGATTAAGGCAGATTATGAAGATGCCTTTTTATTTTTTCGTTTAGGAGATTTTTACGAAATGTTCTTTCAAGATGCAATCTCTGCATCACAAGAACTAGAAATTACATTGACTAGTCGTGACGGTGGTGGTAAAGAAAGAATTCCAATGTGTGGAGTTCCTTACCATTCTGCACCAAACTATATAGAACAGCTTATATCAAAAGGATACAAAGTGGCGATTTGTGAGCAAACAGAGGATCCTAAACAGGCAAAGGGTGTTGTAAGAAGAGAAGTTGTCCAACTTATTACACCTGGAACAGTGATGGATGGAAAAGGTATTCAGGAAAAAGAGAATAATTATATTGCTTCAATATCAGTCTTTGGAACTCAATTCGGGTTAGCTCTTAGTGATCTAACAACAGGCGAGAACCTGGTGGCACTCTGTATGAGCTTTGATGAACTACTAAATGAAATATATTCCGTAGGTGCTAAAGAAATAGTCATGTCAAATGACTTACAGGAACAATGGAAAAAACAATTAATTGATCGATGCCAGGCAACTTTTTCCTACCAGTCCGAATCCTTAATTCATGACAATTTTAAACCATTAATAAGGGATGTAAACGATGAACGCCTTGTTTCAACATTTGCAAAACTTATCACATACCTTGAACGAACCCAAAAGCGTAGTCTGGATCATTTACAAAATGTAAAAGTGTACTACCTTCATGATGCAATGAAAATTGATTTGTTTTCAAAGCGAAATCTTGAATTAACTGAAACCATACGCTCAAAAGGAAAAAAAGGTTCCCTTTTATGGCTCTTAGATGAAACAAAAACAGCGATGGGGGGCAGATTGTTAAAACAATGGGTAGACAAGCCTCTGGTTAGTCGAGAGCAGATAGAAGAACGGCTGAATATTGTTGATACTCTTATAGATCACTACTTTGAGAGAGAAGATTTAAGAGCGTTGCTTAAAGAAGTATATGATCTTGAAAGATTGGCGGGACGGGTTGCGTTTGGTAATGTAAATGCCAGAGATTTAATTCAGTTAAAAAAATCCCTGCAACAAGTTCCCTTCATTACGGAACTTTGTTCAGGATTACAAAATGAACACTTTACTTTAAGAAAACTCGATGCTTGTAATGATTTATCGAAACTTCTTGAAGATAGTATCATTGATCATCCACCACTTTCTATTAAAGAAGGTAATATCATTAAAGATGGATATCATCAACAGTTGGATCAATATCGTGATGCAAGCCGTAACGGAAAAACATGGATTGCTCAATTAGAGCAGCAAGAGCGTCAAAAAACAGGAATTAAGTCGTTAAAGATTGGTTATAACAAAGTATTTGGCTATTATATTGAAGTAACACGGGCAAATCTTCATCTTTTGGAAGAGAGCCAATATGAAAGAAAACAAACCTTATCAAATGCTGAGCGATTTATTACACCAGCTCTTAAGGAAAAAGAATCACTTATTTTAGAAGCTGAAGAAAAAATAGTGGAACTTGAATATCAACTATTTGTAGAAATTCGTGAGAATGTTAAGCAATATATTCCAAGACTACAAGAATTGGCTAAACGTTTAAGTGAACTAGATGTTTTACAATGTTTTGCTACAGTTAGTGAAAATCGTCATTATTGTAAGCCGATATTTTCAACTAATAACGAGTTATTTATTAAAGATGGTCGTCATCCAGTTGTTGAAAAGGTGATGGACTCTCAAGAGTATGTAGCAAATGATTGTTATTTTAGTCAGGAACGCCAAATGCTTCTCATAACAGGTCCAAACATGTCTGGTAAGAGCACGTATATGCGTCAAGTTGCATTAACAGCGATATTAGCGCAAATCGGATGTTATGTCCCTGCTTCTGAGGCTGTGCTCCCAATTTTTGATCAAATATTTACAAGAATAGGAGCAGCAGATGATCTCATTTCCGGTCAAAGTACATTTATGGTGGAAATGCTGGAAGCGAAAAATGCAATTGCTCATGCAACATCCCAAAGTTTAATCCTTTTTGATGAGATTGGAAGAGGTACATCGACTTATGATGGGATGGCACTTGCCCAAGCAATTATTGAACATATTCATGAACATATTGGTGCAAAAACATTATTTTCAACACATTATCATGAACTAACGATTCTTGAAACACATTTAAGCTCATTAAAAAATATTCACGTAAAAGCGATTGAAGAAAATGGGAAAGTTGTTTTCCTTCATAAAATCGAAGAGGGAGCAGCTGATAAAAGTTATGGTATTCATGTGGCTGAGCTTGCTGATCTTCCACCTTCTCTCATACAACGTGCAAAACAGATATTAACCGAATTAGAACAAGATCGTTCAGATACAACAACATTGCCAAAAATGAAAAAAGCAGTTATAAAAGAGGATTCCTTAACAGATTCACAGCTTTCTTTATTCCCTGATGAACAAGTTGTATCGGTAAAAGAACCTGTTTTGTCTAAAAAAGAGAAATCAGTTCTAGACCTATTAAAATCGCTGAATCTGCTGGAGATGACACCTCTTGATGCAATGAATGAGCTTTATCAGTTACAGAAAAAAGTTAAATAGTTTTTAAGAAACGACCATAAATTAAAGGCGGTGAGAACATGGGGAAAATAATACGTCTTGACGATATGCTTTCAAACAAAATCGCTGCCGGGGAAGTAGTAGAGCGACCGGCATCTGTTGTGAAAGAATTACTTGAAAATGCAATTGATGCAAATAGTACAATTGTTGAAATTGAAATAGAGGAAGCTGGATTAAGTAAAATACGAATTGTTGATAATGGAGACGGAATTGAGCCGGATGATTGTCTTAATGCTTTTCATCGTCATGCTACAAGTAAAATAAAAGATGAGAATGACCTGTTCCGTATAAGAACATTAGGTTTTAGGGGAGAAGCATTGCCAAGTATCGCGTCTGTTTCGTTATTGGAAATGAAGACAAGTACAGGCGAAGGTGCTGGTACTCACCTTATTCTATCCGGTGGGAAAATTGAAAAACACGAGTCAACCTCCAGCAGAAAAGGAACGGATATCTCGGTAAGAAATTTATTTTTTAATACACCTGCTAGACTAAAATATATGAAAACAGTACACACAGAGCTAGGAAACATTACAGATATCGTCAATCGAATTGCCCTTGCACATCCCGAGGTTTCCATACGACTAGTTCATAATGGCAAGAAGCTTCTTCATACAACTGGTAATGGTGATGTTCGTCAAGTCTTATCTTCTATCTATGGCCTTTCGATAGCAAAAAAAATGAAAAAACTAACGTTGGAATCATTAGATTTTGAGATTAATGGCTTTTTAGCATTACCAGAAATGACTCGAGCTTCCAGAAATTATATTTCAACAATTATTAATGGTCGTTTTGTTAAAAATTATCCTTTAGTAAAATCGATTCAACAAGGGTACCATACGTTACTTCCAATTGGTCGTTTTCCTATCGTTTTCTTAGAAATTAACATGGACCCGTTACTCGTAGATGTTAATGTGCATCCTTCAAAACTTGAAGTTCGACTTAGTAAGGAAGCGGAGTTAAATGAATTAATTACGAATGGAATAAAGGATGTCTTTAAGCAGCAACAGCTTATTCCATCAGTTGAAATTCCAAAAACAAAAGTAATAAAGCCAACAGATCATCAACAACAATTTACATTTGAACATCATGCCGAAGCAGTGACGAGAACAGAGCCAACGTTTTATGATTCAGTGAAAAATTCCTTTGTAAAAGAAACGCCGAACAACCAGCCTATCCAGGCAGAACCGTTATATCCATTGGATAATAGTGAAGTGGATCAAGATCATGATGAAAAAGAAACAGAAGCACTTGAATATGTCGAACATGTTTCAGACATTGAGCCTACTCATAATGCAGAGTCGGAAATAGATGAGGATGAAGTAGTTTTCGAGCAGGAAAATCGTGTTCCTCCTCTTTATCCCATCGGTCAAATGCATGGAACATATATATTAGCTCAAAATGATCAAGGTCTTTTTATCATTGATCAACATGCAGCACAAGAACGAATCAAGTATGAATTTTATCGTGAGAAAGTTGGTCAAATTCAGTCTGAGGTACAAGAGCTTTTAGTTCCGTTAACATTTGAGTATTCGAATGATGAGGCAATGATTATTGAAGAACATTTAGATACTTTATCTGGTGTTGGAATTTTCTTAGAACCATTTGGTCGTAATAGTTACATTGTCCGCTCACATCCGCAATGGTTTCCAAAAGGGGAAGAAACTGAAACAATTGAGGAGATCATACAACAAGTTCTTGATGAGAAAAAAATTAATATTAAAAAGCTTAGAGAAGAAGCAGCCATTATGATGAGTTGCAAAGCATCCATTAAGGCAAATCATCATTTGAGAAATGATGAGATCTTTGCTTTGCTGGAGACGTTGAGAAAGTCTTCTGATCCTTTTACGTGTCCTCACGGCCGCCCGATTATTGTTCATTATTCTACTTATGAAATGGAAAAGATGTTTAAACGTGTGATGTGATTTATTTTAGGTAAAACCTTTGAATTATTCAGGTTTTACCTTTTTTATACATAGCAGAAATTTTCTTGTTTTTTACGAACTGAACAGGTAATGGATGAATATAATACCGAAAAAGGAGGAATTGTCATGTTAATTGAACTAATTATTTACATGATGATTGGAATCGTCTTCTCATTTTATAAATATAGGAAAGTTAATAGTATTAAGGCAATTTTCACAATCCTTTTTTGGCCATTTGTCCTGTTGGATTCTTATATTGAACTGGTTCAAAAAATTAAGTATAAAAGCAGGAAGCGTTAAGTCCTCATTATGAGGGCTTTTTATTTGGGGATATAAGATTGAATTCCATCTGTATGTATGAAACTTAATTTTTGCAACACTTAAAGATCAGTCTCCATAATATTATTATGTAAACTAAAAACCGATTTTCTTCTTATGTTTACAATTGTGTTAAAACGGCAACAATAAACTGGTGTTCCATTGATTCCCATGTTAAGATGATGAACGTAGAATCTATTTGCTTTGAAAGAGTGGTTGTGTTTGGAAAGAAAGAAACTTGTTGTCATTATTGGACCAACAGCAGTTGGTAAAACTAAACTTAGTATTGAAATGGCCCATCGTTTAAACGGTGAAATAATTAGTGGCGATTCAATGCAAATTTATAAAGGAATGGACATTGGTACAGCTAAGATTACCAAGGAAGAAATGGAAGGGATTCCACATCATCTTATAGATATTAAGAAACCTGATGATGTTTATTCAGTAGCCGAATTCCAGGAAACAGCCAGACATTTAATTAATGAAATTACGGATAAAAACAAGATGCCCATGATAGTTGGAGGGACAGGCCTTTACATACAATCTGTACTATATGACTATCAGTTTACGGAGGCTCCATCTGATCCGGAATTTCGAAAAAAACTTGAATTGGAACTAAATGAAAAAGGTGAGCAGGCAATTCATCAATTATTAGCTCAAGTTGATCCTGAATCAGCCGAGAAGATTCATCCGAACAATACAAGAAGAGTGATAAGAGCACTTGAAATTTTTCATTGTACAAAAATTCCAATGCATGAACATCTAAACCAACAAGAAAATAAGTTGTTATTTGACGTGGCTCTGATTGGGTTAACAATGGATCGTGATCTCCTGTATCAGCGTATAAATGACCGAGTAGATATAATGGTTGAAAATGGCCTTATTAATGAAGTGAAAGGCCTTTATAATCAGGGTCTGCGGGATACACAATCAATCAAAGCAATTGGATATAAAGAAATATATGATTATTTTGATGGGAAAGTATCATACAATGAAGCACTGAATCAGTTAAAACAAAATTCCAGAAGATACGCAAAACGGCAATTAACATGGTTTCGGAATAAAATGGATGTAAAATGGTTTGATATGACACCACCAATAAAAAACGAACAAATGGTGGATGAAATTTTTTCATACATAGCAGGAAAGCTTCAACTTTAATCGAATTAAAAGGTATAGAGAAAAGAGGAGGACGAAACATGAAGCAATCAATTAATATTCAGGATCAAGTACTTAATCAATTACGTAAAGATGGCACATTTGTCACTGTTTTTTTACTTAATGGTTTTCAATTAAGAGGTCTTGTTAAAGGCTTTGATAATTTCACTGTATTATTAGAAACAGAAGGAAAACAACAACTAATTTATAAACATGCAATTTCTACATTTTCACCACAAAAGAATATTCAAATTGAGCTGGAGCAGTAATAAAGAAAAGGAGTTGATGATAATTTCATCAACTCCTTTTCTTATTTATCTTTCCTACCACCGCAAAAAAGTCCTCATTTAGTTGCATGTCCCTTCATACATTTTATATAGAAACTAATGGCTTAGGTTGTAACTTAAAAATCTCAGCATATAAATAAAAGGAATGAATATTTCTTGGGAAAGCGCATAAATCAACAAGATTCTTGTGTTTTCGAAAATAATCAACAGTTCTTTTATTTTTGATCTTAATGAACTTGTCGAAATAAATAGCATAATAGAGGCTAGTGTATGGAATAATAAAGCCTTTTCTTTAATCGGAGCAGATTGTGAGGTGGACATCTATGGAACGGGATCAAGCAGTCACATACAAGACAAATGGACAGATAAACATTATTTTAAATAATCAGTCAAAAGAAAAGATAGAAGTTAGTCCTTCTTCTTATGATTTAAAAATTCCAAGGCTTGAGGTTAAACATGCAGTCCTAAATGAAATAGAAGAAGAAATGAGTTCGCTTGTTGGTATGAATGAGATGAAGAGAATGATAAAAGAAATATATGCGTGGATCTTTATTAATAAAAAACGTGAGGAGCAAGGACTAAAAGCAGGTAAACAAGCACTTCATATGATGTTTAAAGGTAATCCGGGGACGGGTAAAACAACTGTAGCTAGACTTGTAGGAAAGTTGTTTTTTCAAATGAATGTCCTTTCAAAAGGCCATCTTATTGAAGCTGAAAGGGCTGATCTTGTTGGTGAATATATCGGTCACACTGCACAAAAAACAAGAGATCTTGTAAAAAAGGCTCTAGGCGGTATACTGTTCATTGATGAGGCTTACTCCCTTGCAAGAGGTGGAGAGAAGGACTTTGGAAAGGAAGCAATAGATACATTAGTAAAACATATGGAAGATAAACAGCATGATTTTGTCTTAATATTAGCTGGATATCCTCGAGAAATGGAACATTTTTTATCATTGAATCCGGGTTTATTGTCAAGGTTTCCATTAGTTGTTGATTTTCCAGATTATTCGGTTGATGATTTAATGGAAATCTCGAGTTTAATGATGGCAGAAAGAGAATATAAGTTTCATCAAGATGCAGCTATGAAACTGAAAGAACATTTAATGAGTGTTAAATCAGTAACACACCCCTCAAAGTTCAGTAACGGTCGTTATGTTCGGAATATAATAGAAAAGTCGATTCGATCTCAAGCTATGAGGTTATTATTAACCGACAAGTACCATAGAGAAGATCTCTTGACAATAAAAAGTCAGGATTTAGTCATTTCAGATGAGAATTGATCCTACATCAGCAGGAAAAGTAGCTTGGGCTTCCTGTTGATTTTCTTTGATTCTGATTATCTATCATATCGTTCTAATTGATGGGACTTTTATTGTTTTATTGGAGGTAAGGATGAAAACGAAGGTTACTTTATTAATCATTCTAATTGTAATATTAATCACATTATCGATCGTGCTAATGTATCCTTTTCCAAATGGAGGAGAAAAAAGGGAAACGGCAGTTAATTCCGAACCATTGGAAAATTACAAAACCCTTACATACATCATTACAGAAGTTGATGGAAACCAATACTTCGGGGAGTCTGTTGATGGAAAGTCAAAAATACAATTTCACCGTGATCGTGTAAAATATCCCATAACCGATTCAATAAAAGTTCACGATAAAATTTTAGCTTATGTTGAGTCTGAAAATCATATTGATGGTATTGTTAGAGTTGAGAAAATTGAAGAAGAGAAGGATTAAAAAGATAGCCTCCGGATGTGAAGGCTATCTTTTTTAATTATTTTTCATATGGAACATACTGACGATCAGGTGTCATTTCATCTGATACAATTTCAGCATTCATCTCGTTTGTTACAGTATTTTGCTGTAGTGATTGTTGACTATTCACTGATTTGTCTGAAAGATCTGGAGGTGTTTTTGCATTGAAAAAACCTCTCCCGCTTTCAGGATTTGAAATAATTCCTAGTGTAACAAAAATCCCTAATATAGATGTGACATATGTTTCCCAACTAGTGAGGTCAATTTGAAGGCCTAAGTCTCTAAAAACCATATATAATACAGATGCAATAGACATCCATAATCCATAATTTCTCCATTTCAAATTTCTTCACACCTTTTTAAAGACGTTTTTAATAAGTTATTCTTGTGTCTTAAAAATGTGAGTAAAATACCTTTTCATCGGTAATAAAGCAAGGTTTACAGTATATGTATAAAAAGTCAATAAGTTAATTAGGTAGTGTCTTATTTAATCCTAACATTGTAAAGAGTATGTATACCCATTTATGAATAACAATGCAAAGTGATATGTAATCAGCATAGAAGATTAAGGATTTGATCGAAAAAAGCTATTGAAATCAATGTTGTTAACGCTTTCAAAACAAGTCTGCCGATGTTAGAATACAAAGTATAAGAAGGAGTGATCAGAAATGAGTGATAACAAATTATTTTTAGAAGAGTTAAAAGATCTTGTAGAAAATGGATTGTCACTTAATGAATATAGAGTTAATGGATTAGTTGAAAAATACAATAAAAATCCGTTTTTAGTTATACAACTTTATCAAATAATTGTAAAAAATTATCGTGTGCATCCTTTTTTTATTGATATTGAATCAGCCATTTATGAATATATTGTGAATGAGGAGATGTCAAACGATAGAACATTTTACGGAGCTACGTTATATGTGGCAGATATGTTTGATACGACTCAAACATATGTTAAATGTAAAATAAATCAAACAAAAAAGGCACCAAACAGGCTGTTAAGTGCGTAAGAGATATAACGGCAACTCTAACAAATTTTGAGTTGCCATTTTTTGTTTTTTGTCTGAAATGGATGGTTACAAGATCCAATCATAGTCGTGGGAATTTTCATCCTGCCATGGTATTTTTATTTGATGGCACATGAAATCTTCGGTTCGGCAGTCGCCATTTATATGTATAGGACAGAACTCGAAGAACGACAATGAGGAGAAAAAGGATATACAGCTCGTATGATTGATCTACTACCTTGAAGCCGATTAAAAAACCAGCTATGATCGCCCAAAATGCATATATTTCAGCCCTTAGAACAAGAGGTTTTCGACCTGCTAATAAGTCTCTAACTATCCCTCCGCCACTTCCGGTTAAAACAGCTGCAACAATGGTTGCGCTAATGGGATGTTCCATCTCAACAGCGTATAAAGCTCCTTGTATAGCAAATGCAGAAAGACCAATAGCATCTGTTAGGTTTCCCCATTTGTGCCAGTGCTGTAATAGACGATGTGGAAATAAAAATACCAATGTCATTGCAAAAAGAGCGATTTGAAATAATAGTCCTTGCTCCCATAGAGCTGAAATAGGCACCCCAATTAATAGATTCCGAATAGCACCACCACCAAAAGCGGTGACAATTCCTAAGATATAAACACCTAAAATATCATATTCCTCTTCCATTGCAACAATTGCGCCACTTATAGCAAATGCAATGGTGCCAATTATACTTAAAACTTCCCAAGTCAATGTCCATTCCTCCAGGTTGCACTTTTTATAGCTCAGACAATTTTAAATGGGAAATAAGCTAAAGGTCAATGTTTTTTTGTTATATTTAGTTACAATCTACTTGAAATCTCCGGAATACATTCGCAAGAATTATGTCTATACTATAGAAATAATTAGTGAACAACGTAAATATTTGGTATGATTAGATTGCTAAAATAGCGTAAGGGAATGGTTTTTTATTGAAAAATACAGTAGATTCACTTAAAGAAAAGGTTATATTGGCTGGGTGTCAGTTACAAACAATGGAAGATGATCACTTTCAATATTCGATGGAGGAGCTCGCTTCATTAACGAAAACGGCAAACGGTGAAGTTCTCATTCAATTAACTCAAAAAAGAGAGAGACCGCATCCTGCTACATATATTGGAAAAGGAAAAGTTGATGAATTGCTAAAGCTTGTGGAGGAACTTAGTCCTGATATTGTGATTTTAAATGATGAACTATCTCCAAGTCAGCTTAGAAATTTATCAGAGATATTAAATGTAAGAATTATCGACCGTACACAGTTAATTTTAGATATCTTTGCTCAACGTGCAAAGTCTAAAGAAGGAAAGCTTCAAGTAGAATTGGCACAGCTGCAATATTTACTCCCAAGATTATCAGGTCAAGGTATTGCCCTATCACGTCAAGGGGGAGGGATTGGTACAAGAGGACCCGGTGAAACACAATTGGAAACCGATCGTCGACATATCCGAAATCGTATTAATGAAATTAAACAACAACTTTCAACTGTTGTCCGTCATAGAAATCGCTACCGGGAGCGTCGTAAGAAAAACCAGGCGTTTCAAATTGCGTTAGTAGGTTATACAAACGCTGGAAAATCAACGATTTTTAACCGTTTAACAACAGCAGGAAGTTTTGAAGAAGACTTATTGTTTGCTACATTAGATCCAATGACTCGTAAGGTATTGTTACCTTCTACATATCAAGCACTTATAACAGATACTGTCGGGTTTATTCAAGACTTACCAACAACTCTTGTTGCGGCCTTTCGCTCTACCTTGGAAGAGGTTAAAGAAGCTGATCTTATTTTGCACGTAGTGGATAGCTCTAACGACGACTATTCAAACCATGAAAAAACCGTTTATAAGCTAATGGATCAACTTGAAGTCACTGATAAGCCAATTTTAACAGTGTATAATAAGAAGGATCTTACTCCTAATTCATTTGTACCTTCTCCCTCTGCTGATTATGTGAAAATTTCAGCCTTTAATGAAAAAGATCTGGAACTTTTGTTAGCTAAGGTTGAAACGGTTGCTAAGAATTCTATGAAACATTACTCTGTTCTTGTGCCTTCAAATGAAGGGAGACTGATTTCCCAATTGAAAACAGAGTCACTAATTGAACAAATACAATTTATTGAAGAAAGTGAAATGTATGAAATTGAAGGTTTTGTTCTTCCTGAACATTCCATTCATTCACAACTAGAGAAGTATAACGGAGAGGGTTAAAAGATGTTTGATTTTTTGAAATATGGTAACAAGCTATCACCGATTGTAGAAAAAGTGGAAACGAAGATACAACCTATTCATTTAGAGATAGACAAAATAAGTGAATTGAATCAGTTTAAAGTTTTAAAAAGCTTCCAACAGCATAGAGTGAGTGACTCTCACTTTATCCCAACTACAGGCTATGGCTATGATGATCTTGGAAGGGATACGTTAGAAAAAGTGTATGCTGACGTGTTTGGCGGTGAAGCAGGATTAGTTCGACCACAAATAATTTCAGGTACTCACGCCATATCCATCGCGTTATTTGGAGTATTAAGACCAGGTGACGAACTTCTTTATATCACCGGTAAGCCATATGATACTCTTGAGGAGATTGTAGGTATAAGAGGTAGTGGAACAGGTTCATTAAAGGAATTTCAAATTGGTTATCAAACTGTAGAATTAATGAAAGATGGAGCAGTTGATTATAACGCAGTAAAACATGCTGTAACAAATAAAACTAAAATGATTGGCATTCAAAGATCAAAAGGCTATGCTACACGACCATCGTTTACAATAGCAGAAATAAGGGAAATGATAAAGTTTGTTAAATCTTTAAAAGAAGATATTGTCATTTTTGTAGATAACTGCTATGGTGAATTTGTAGAAGAGTTAGAACCCTGTCATGTTGGTGCTGATTTAATGGCAGGTTCTCTAATTAAAAACCCAGGTGGTGGACTTGCTAAAACAGGTGGATATCTTGTTGGTAGACAAGATTTAATCGAAGCATGCTCGTATAGAATGACATCTCCGGGAATCGGAGCCGAAGCTGGTGCTTCTCTATATAGTCTGCAGGAAATGTACCAGGGATTCTTTTTAGCTCCACACGTAGTGGGACAAGCTTTGAAGGGAGCAGTATTTACTTCAGGCTTTTTAGAAGAACTAGGATTAAAGACTAGTCCGCTGTGGAACAGTACGAGAACTGATTTAATACAATCTGTGCAGTTTGATGATCCAGACATGATGGTTGCCTTTTGCCAGGCGATCCAATATTCTTCACCAATTAATTCTCATGTAACTCCATACCCGAATTATATGCCTGGGTATGAAGACGATGTCATAATGGCGGCAGGCACGTTTATTCAAGGAGCCAGCATCGAGTTGTCTGCAGATGGTCCAATTCGAGCACCATATGTTGCTTATGTACAAGGCGGCCTAACATACACTCATGTGAAAATTGCGGTATGTACAGCTGTTGATTCCTTAATAGACAAAAACTTAATCTCGATTGTTAGTTAACTACCAATTTGGATATCGATTTACATGTTATGTAAGCTAACATTTGATTGACACATAATGTTACATAGGTTATAATAAAATTAGTTAACTAAAAGGAGCGAATAACATGAGTGATAATATACGACGCTCAATGCCCCTATTTCCTATTGGAATTGTTATGCAGCTCACCGATTTATCTGCAAGACAAATTCGTTATTATGAAGAAAATGAATTGATCTTTCCAGCTAGAACAGAGAGCAATAGAAGATTATTTTCTTTTAACGATGTAGATAAATTATTGGAGATTCGTAATTTGATTGAACAGGGTGTCAACTTAGCGGGAATAAAAGAGATTTTTTCTCGTAATAGCTCACATAGTGAAGAAAAACAAGAGCAACCTAAAACAGTTGAAAAACCAGATATAAGCGATGCCGAATTACGTAAGCTTCTTAAATCCGAGCTCATGCAAGCAGGTCGTTTTAATCGACCTACATTAAGACATGGAGACATGTCGAGATTTTTCCACTAAATTAATGTAGTAGCAATGAAAAAATTGAATATAAACTTTTTGAAATTGGAGAGGAGATTTTAAGGGTGGCTAAATATTCAAGAGAAGATATAGTGAGTTTGGTAAAAGAAAATAATGTAAAATATATCCGATTGCAATTCACGGATATTCTTGGAACAATCAAAAACGTTGAAATCCCAACAAGTCAGCTAGATAAAGCACTAGACAATAAAATGATGTTTGATGGTTCTTCAATTGAAGGGTTTGTACGAATTGAAGAATCTGATATGTATTTATATCCAGATTTAGATACATTTGTAATCTTCCCTTGGACAGCTGAAAAAGGAAAAGTAGCACGTTTTATCTGTGATATCTATAATCCGGATGGAACTCCGTTTGCAGGAGACCCACGTAATAATTTACGCCGTCTTCTTTCTGAAATGGAAGAACTTGGATTTACTGATTTCAACTTAGGGCCAGAACCAGAATTTTTCTTATTTAAATTAGATGCAAAAGGTGAGCCGACTCTGGAGCTTAATGATAATGGCGGTTATTTCGACTTAGCGCCGACTGATCTTGGTGAAAACTGCCGTCGTGATATCGTTTTAGAACTAGAAGAAATGGGCTTTGAAATTGAAGCTTCTCACCATGAAGTGGCACCGGGGCAACATGAAATTGATTTTAAATATGCTTCTGCTATTAGAGCATGTGATGATATTCAAACATTTAAGCTAGTTGTCAAGACAATTGCTCGCAAACATGGTTTGCATGCTACATTTATGCCAAAACCTTTATTTGGTGTTAATGGTTCAGGTATGCACTGTAACTTATCTTTATTCAGTAAAGGTGAAAATGCATTCCTAGACCCAAATGGAGACTTGCAATTAAGTGATACTGCAAGACAATTTATTGCAGGTATAATCAAGCACGCTCCTGCCTTTACAGCAGTGACAAACCCAACGGTTAATTCATATAAACGTCTTGTACCTGGTTATGAAGCACCTTGTTATGTTGCTTGGTCTGCTCAAAACAGAAGTCCATTAATTCGTATTCCGGCATCTCGCGGCTTAAGTACACGTGTAGAAGTACGTAGCGTTGATCCTGCAGCGAACCCTTATTTAGCAATGAGTGTTCTATTAGCAGCCGGTCTTGATGGAATTAAAAATAATCTTGAAGCTCCAAAACCAATTGACCGCAACATTTATGTTATGTCAAAAGAAGAGCGTATTGAAAATGGGATCGTGGATTTACCGGCAACATTAGCTCAGGCACTAGATTTATTAAAAGCTGATAGCACAATGAAACATGCGTTAGGTGAGCACCTATTTGAACACTTCATTGAAGCGAAAGAAATTGAATGGGATATGTTTCGTACACAAGTACATCCATGGGAAAGAGAACAATACATGTCAATGTATTAATAGAATAGAAAAGGCCTCGACTATGTCGAGGTTTTTTTGTATTTATAAAATAAGAAAAAGCTTATCTTTTATGATAAGCCTAGTGTACTGTACGATAAACGCCAATTACTTTACCTAAAATACTTACATTTCGTAAAATAATTGGTTCCATCGTAGAGTTTTCAGGTTGCAGACGTATATAATCTTTTTCTTTAAAAAATCTCTTACAGGTCGCTTCGTCGTCTTCTGTCATCGCGACAACAATATCACCATTGTTTGCGGTCTGTTGCTGGCGAACAATCACTAAGTCTCCATCTAAGATACCGGCTTCAATCATACTTTCACCCATAATTTCTAGCATAAAGACATGTTCATCTTCCGAAATATAGCGATCTGGTAAAGGAAAATACTCTTCTACATTTTCGATAGCAGTAATAGGAAGCCCTGCAGTGACTTTTCCGATAACCGGAACATTTACCACGTTACTCTTTGGAATATGGGGTGTTTCCTCTTCTAAAATCTCAATGGCTCTAGGTTTTGTTGGGTCCCTTCTAATCAATCCTTTGGTTTCTAATCTAGCTAAATGTCCATGGACAGTTGAACTTGATGCCAAACCTACAGCTTCACCAATTTCACGGACAGAAGGTGGATATCCTTTCTTTTGGACCTCATCTTTTATGAAACTTAAAATATCTTGTTGTCTTTTTGATAGTTTTGTCATCCTCTGTGACACCTCGGATCCTCTAATTTATGTTTATTATAGCATCATTTACCTATAAATACAAACATAAGTTCGAAAAAAACGCTTGACTAGAACAGTTGTTCGTCCTATACTTTAAGTATAAATACGAACAAATATTCTTACGGGGTGTTATTATGAAAAAAGAATCTTTATCTTACTTACTAGCTTTTTTTGTTGTTCTATTAGCTATTACAGCAGGAATTACTTATACAAATAAACCAGACAGCTTAGAGAAATATCACCAAGTTGAAATTAAAGAGGGTGATAGTCTCTGGTCGATTGCAGATCAGTTTCAAGAGAAACATAGTATTTCGAAACAGGAGTTTGTCAAATGGGTTCAGGAAAAAAATCATATTCATTCAACTACCATAGCTCCAGGGGACATCGTTTTTGTACCAATACAAAAGGAAGAATTCAATCAATTTCAACAGATAGCGAGCGAATAAAACAACAAAGAATGAATTGATAGGTGTGACAGAAATGAAAGCAATTATTTATTGTCGTGTTAGTACAGAGAAAGATACACAGGATACTTCGATTGATCGACAAAAAGAAGAACTTCTTTCACTAGCGGAGACTCACAGTATGGAGGTTATTAAAGTAATTGAAGAAAGACATAGTGGGTATGATGTTGATCGTGATGGAATTATTGAAGCGCTTGAATTGTTAAAAGACAAGAAAGCATCTGTCTTATTAGTTCAGGATGATACAAGGTTAGGACGAGGTCACGCTAAAATTGCACTCTTACATGAAATAAAGAAATTTGATGCTACAGTATTCACCTTAAATGAAAAAGGTGAGCCTGATTTATCCGAAACAGATTCAATGATTCTGAGTATTCTTGCAACAGTAGAAGAATTTCAAAGAAAACTGACAAATTACAAGATTAAAAGAGGAATGCAGAGAGCGATAGAGAATGGTTTTAATCCTCAGAATAATTTAAAGAATCAAGAACAAGGAGGAGGACGTGAGAAGATAGAGGTACCAATTGATGAGATCATTAAACTAAGAGATAAGAAGCTAACATTTCAGGAAATTGCTGCAACACTGAGAGGTTTAGGATTTGATGTTAGCAAAGCAACAGTCCATAGAAGATACAAAGAGCACCTCGGAAAAACTCATCGAAATTTAGATGATACATAAGTTAAGAAAGTTGTTATTTTTTTCTCTATTTAGTATGATGACATTTGTGACAATGCTTATATTCAAAAAAAACTTACACAATGTGCTGAGTATATACTAATAATGTGAGGAGTAAAATGATGTTACCAAAATCTAAAATAGATCGAATAAATAAATTATCTAAGAAATCAAAGACAGAAGGCTTAACGGATAAAGAAAAGGTTGAACAACAGGCCTTACGTAGGGAATATTTAGATGCTTTTCGCTCTTCTATGAAAACTACACTTAAAGGAGTTACAGTTGTTGATCCAAATGGGAATGATGTAACACCTCAAAAAATCAAAAATGAGAGAAGGAAAGGTCTTCATTAATGATAGGAGGAGGGCTATTATTCCTCCTGTTTCCTTTTTGAAACTGATGTTTAACCAGATTCAAACTATAGCTGTTCGACAAAAATAGTGCCTTATCTCTCCAGTTTAAGACAATTATTTCTTTTGACTTCTTATATAATGAGAGAAATAGAATGGTTGGGGAGAGTGAAATGGTGAGACACTATTATATTTATTTAATAGAAGAAGAGTTTGCAAGTCACTATTTTGGGCGGGAATCAAAAATCTACCATCTGTTTCAAGACTTTCACTGGACAACAGCTCGTTCAGCTCATGGAAGTACAATCGAAAAACAAATTCAGTATATTTCAAAACCAATACCAGCTTTATTTATACATCAATTACTAGGAACACATTTATCAAAACGTACAGATTATCAAATGTTCCATCATATACATAAGATTGCATTAAAAGGAAATGTCGGAAACGCTACCCTTATTGTGAAAAACCGGCATCTTGAACTCTCTTCTGATGGAAGTTTTGAAGCAGAAACGATATTTTTTGAAGTATTAAGAAAGTTCGATCCTTGTTTTTTAGCAATGGATTTTAAGGGTGAAAGATATGGTTGGTTAAACCCTATAAAAGAAAGAAATTTTGGCTGAAAAATAGAGAAATTATAGTTCAAATGTTGTATAATTGCTATGGGTTTAGTACACTGTAAGATAGACAACATGAAGGAGGAAAACCAATGGAATTATGGGTTGTTATTCTAGTAGGCATTCTAGCTCTACTTGCTGGAGTTGCACTAGGATTTTTCATTGCGCGTAAATATATGATGAATTACCTGAAGAAAAATCCACCAATTAACGAACAAATGCTAAAAATGATGATGATGCAAATGGGAATGAAACCATCCCAAAAGAAAATCAATCAAATGATGTCTCAAATGAACAAAATGCAAAAATAAGAAAAACGTTGGTATAACAAGATAATATATTCTTGTTTTGATATATATTATGCGTATTCTTTCATGAAAAAAGGATAATTATTTTTTTTTGAAATTTTGATCTTATTTTTGCTTTGTTTTTCATTAGACCAATCCAAAACCACTTATTTTGTTGGAAACTATACCAATAAAGGGTGGTTTTTATTGTTCCAGTTTTTTAAAATGAATACTATTTTGATTCATTCATTTTCTAACTAGTACAATAATATGAATGAATTTACCGTATAAGGCTTAAAACATAATACTTAGGAATAAAATAACCATGTAAAGAAGGGAAAATTAATTAATCATTTTAATATTGGAGGTTTATATGGGTATTTTAGATGGGTTAATGGGTAATGTTTCAGAGGTTGATATTAAATCAGTGGAAAAAGAATTAGAGTTAGTAATTGTTGAAAGTGAAAAAGTTGAAAAAGCTTATAAATTAATCCGTGATTTAATTGTTTTCACTAATACTCGTTTAATTCTAATTGACAAGCAAGGAGTTACTGGTAAAAAAGTTGAATATCACTCTATTCCTTATAAGAGTATTACACATTTTAGCGTAGAGACTGCTGGGAGCTTTGATTTAGATGCAGAGTTAAAGATCTGGATATCAAGTACGTCAAATCCAGTTTCGAAACAATTTAAAAAAGACAAAAGTATCTATGATGTGCAAAGAGCAATAGCAACGTATGTGTCAAAGTTATAAATGATTTAGAAGTTTTAATTATCCTGCCTAGTTGAGATTTTATTTTTAGTTTAATTAATCACTTATTAGAATTTCTGTAAAAGTTAAAGGGAAATTGATATAGATAACAAAACCGCAATCAAATGATTGCGGTTTTGTATAGTAGTTAGCACGTATGTAATAAAGGGAAAGCACTCAAGGAATACTTTCCCATACTTCTATTTACTAAATAAATTTCTAATACCATAATAAATAAGTACAAGTGAGAATATAAGAATTGCCAATACACCAATTATCGTTGTAACAGGTTCGATACTAGCTAGAAATGTGTCTGCTAAAGGAATTCGAATAAGTGCAAAACCACTGAAAATTGTTGCTAGGAATAAGAAAATCCGACTATTCATGGTTTTTCCTCCTTCCTAATGGATTGTTAGATTATATGTCTAAATTGTGGTTATTATACATATCTAAAGACGCATTTTTATGGGAAAATAATATTTAAAAAACTAAAAATGGGGAATTTGTTGAAGATACGGTTAAAGGTATTGGTTAATAGAACAAAAGCTCAAGCGCCTTGATTAGCCTTGGGCAAATAAGACGCAAATGAATAGAATATGTCCTTCTTCTTCAATTCATTTGTGGCTTTACCCTAAGTGGATAGGCGCTGGCACTCTAAATACGCGACGTCTATCTCCATGACAGCACTTGTACATCCTGTGGGTTCTGGGCTGGATGCCGCACACTTATCCACAGTTTAAAGAATTTTATAGTTTCCTGAGCAATAAAAAAAGCACGTTTAATGTGCTTTTTCATTTTGATTTATGAACAAACCTGCTTTTTATGAGGTAAATCTTCTTTTATATATTGTGTTAATAATACATCAAGCTCTTGGCTATATTTAATTGATATGTTAGAATTCAGCCCATTTTGTAGGACAATGTCAATTAGCTCGGCTCGTTTCTTTTCAATCATTTGAAGCATTTCTTGTTTAGACACGAGAACTTGTCCTTTCTTTGCATAGATTAGCTATTTCAATTATATCATTTTCAAACATGTGATATAAACAGCAATGATTCTATTATAAATGGTTGAAAGGTGGAATGAAAAGGAAAATTTGCCATAAGATATGAAATTGACATAAAAATGTCACATAAAGAAACATTTAAAATAATATAACTTTTGCTAGAATAGAGAAGACATTCTCTTTAGGAGGAGTAATATGACAGATGTGAATATATTTTTAGCTTTTGGAGCAGGTTTTTTATCTTTTATTTCTCCATGCTGTTTACCACTATACCCGGCATTTTTATCGTATATAACAGGAGTATCTGTTGGTGAGCTAAAATCTGAAAATGCATTATTACAGAAAAGAAGTTTATTACATACAGTCTTCTTTTTATTAGGGTTTTCTTCAATCTTTATTGCACTTGGGTTTGGCACGTCTTTTATAGGAGAACTTTTTCAAAATTATCAAGATTTAATAAGACAAATTGGAGCTTTGTTAATTATCGTATTTGGACTCATGATAGTTGGAGTTTTTAACCCTAAATTTTTAATGAAAGAGCACCGGTTTGAATTTAAAAATCGTCCTACAGGCTATATAGGCACATTCTTTATTGGCATGGCTTTTGCAGCAGGCTGGACACCATGCACGGGACCAATCCTCTCTGCGGTAATTTGGTTGGCAGCAACAAATCCTGGGTCCGCAATGCTTTATATGATTGCCTATATACTAGGATTTGCAGTTCCATTTCTTGTATTATCCTTTTTTATCGGGAAGCTTGGTTGGATTAAAAAGCATAACATGGCAATAATGAAAATAGGAGGATATCTCATGATTTTTATGGGAATTCTGTTATTTTTTGACATAATGACATCTATTATTATTTTCTTAACAAGGATTTTTGGGGGATTCACTGGTTTTTAATCTTTTGCTCTATTTTAGTGACATTTTTACTATATTTAAGACACAAATTTGATATAATGGTCATATGTGTGATAGATATTGCATTGAAGGTTAAAAGAAATGAGATAGCCTCCAATTAAGTCAAATGTCAATCGCCTTCTATTAAGAGAGATTGTGGGTTCAATCTTTCTTTTATATTATCAGAATTTTACATCTTATCTGATAGTATAAGAAAAACTGTGGCTTTCGTCTGGTAAATATATAGACGATCAGCTGGGTTTTTCTCATCATGTATGAGGAGGAGCTAGGCATGGCTAGAATTTTAATTGTTGATGATGCCAAGTTTATGAGAATGACTTTGTCAAATATATTGAAAAAGGCAAACCATGTAATTGTAGGAGAAGCTGAAAATGGGATTCAGGCTGTTGAACTTTTTGAAAAGGAAAAGCCGGATTTGGTTACTTTAGATATTACAATGCCAGAGAAAAATGGAATTGAAGCTCTAAAAGAAATCAAACAGCAATATTCAGATGCAAAAATTATTATGTGCTCTGCTATGGGACAACAAAAAATGGTTGTTGAAGCAATTGAAGCAGGAGCTAAAGATTTTATTGTAAAACCGTTTGATGAAAATCGTGTACTAGAAGCGATTGATCGAGTATTAGGGTAATAGATTAAAAACCATTTAGGATATCTATATCTTAAATGGTTTTTATCTTTAACTGTTTTACCACTTAGAGTCTGAACAGATCTATTAGGAGAATTTTCTATTCTGTGTGATATGTTATTTTTATTAGAGATTTTCTAGGTATCCTTTAGAAATTCGTTTATACTAGTACATGTAGAGTTAACTAGTAAAGGATTGATATTATTGTTAACGGTTGTTTCATCGTTCATTGCTGTGGCAATGGCCTTATTTGTATTATTCATTCGTTTTAAATCTGCTAAAAAACCTGCATCAGCTAAAAAGATTATCTTGCCACCGATCTTTATGAGTACAGGTGCGTTGATGTTTATTCATCCATTCTTTCGCGTAACAGCAGCGGAATTTTTTGAGGCTTTATTTGTAGGAATGTTTTTTTCTATTTTTTTAATTAAAACTTCAAATTTTGAAATTAGAGATAATAACATTTATTTAAAACGATCTAAGGCATTTGCTTTCATATTAATAGGTTTATTAATTATCCGAATCATCATGAAGTCCTTTTTGAGTACGACAATTGATGTAGGGGAACTAAGTGGGATGTTTTGGATTTTAGCTTTTGGAATGATTGTTCCATGGCGAATTGCTATGTATCGTGCTTTTTTACGTGTCCAGAAAGAACATCATTTATCGAATAATCATAAATAATTTATCATGCTGAATTACATTAAAAAGATCCGAAATCATTAGATTT